>Ga0247831_1004433_pt1 | contig 18783 bp, 15 predicted proteins | sample LaCruzMarch2015__9_FD_192406 | JGI IMG/M metagenome (GOLD analysis project Ga0247831, IMG submission 192406) | Freshwater microbial communities from meromictic Lake La Cruz, Castile-La Mancha, Spain - LaCruzMarch2015_1m | ecosystem: Environmental > Aquatic > Freshwater > Lake | place: Spain... | reverse complement strand
ATAAGAAAGTAACTCATTTAACAGACTTTCCCTCTCAAATTCACTTAGTTCCTTTATGGATGATAGAATTTCGTTGGTTGTTTTCATGGATGCTAATATAATATTTATTTATAGAACACAACCAAAGATTGCAAAAGCTCTTTTTAAACAATTTTATCAGTAAAATAAGGTCTTCCCTGAACATATCTGCTAAGTCTATCCTGCAAACCATTTTCTCCTCCATTTATTCTTCTAGTAATCTTTATAAAATTGCTTCTTCCAGAAGAACCTGAAGTTAATTTTTTGTTGATATCGATTAAATCAGCAATGTTATTCAACTTTTCTTTATTCCAAAACCATCCGGCTGACATGGCGGCATATTTTAATTGTATTTCAGAACACTTCGTGATATTTTGCCCTCCTAATTGCTTAGGATTTTCTATAAAATCAACTCCAAACGCATCCGTTAAAGTTGAATAATTAAATCTCCCTGTTATTTGTATCAATCCTCTTCCTTTATATTTTTTTCCATCTCCTCGATTTACATTTCCTAAATCTTTTCTACCTTCATAAGCAGCGCCACTTGCAATTTCTTCAGTATAAAACAAACCTCCACTTTCATGTCCAATTTGTGCTAAAAAACAAAGTTGTCTGATAGGAGTATTAATTTGATATTTTTCCAAAGTTTCTATAATGAATGGAAAGATCTTTATTGCATATGCTTCCTTAGAATTTGTTGCATTTATTAACTGACCTAATGTTATCATAATTATTTCGGTTATATGTGTTTACATTTAAATATTAAAGAAAATTGCGCTAATAAGAAGTATCGGGCACATTTTACAGAAACATTTTACTCAAAAACGCTTTTCAAAAATATTAAATTCATTCTAACAAAATACTTATTCCCATTATTTTATTTCTGAATTAGGGCTGATGAAAAAATTGAAAGTCAAAGTTTCTAACAATTCAAGAACATAAAAAATGCTTTATAGTTAATAGTGTTATCAACCTAAATTCAAAAAAACTAAGGCCGACTCATCTCTGAATCGGCCTTAGTTTCAATCAAAAAAACCCTAATTGATTATTTTACTATTCTTGTTGTGTAAGTTCCGCTTTCGCTGCGAAGTACTACTTGATAAATTCCTTTTTCAAGTTCGCTTACTCCTATAGATGTTGCATCTAATCTTGCACCTGCCATAATTGTACGTTTCATTACAAGTCTGCCTGTTGCATCTATCAATTCCAGTGTAAATTGCTGTTCAGCCTCAATGCCTGATACAGAAATGTTAAACAAATCTCTTACAGGATTTGGATACACCGAAACAGCAATGTCATCATCTTGTGTATTGATATTATCTGCTGTTGGGTTAGATATTTTTGCATCAGCATTGCAACCTTGCTCCACAGTTGTAATACCATCTAAATCATAACCATCGGCAGTTCCGTTAAATCTTGTAGAAGCAATTGGTGAAGTATCTTCTACTTTTACATATTGCAACCAATCGAGTTCTCCTAAATCAATTGTTCCATCTAGACAAGGTTCACCAAGCAAAGTCCAGCTAATACCATCTTTTGAACCATAAAAACGAGCTTTTTCAGGATAATTTGCGCAACTTGGATTTCCAAATGAAGTTTCTACAATATTTAAGTCTGCTCCAGGAGCATTAAAAACAACATAGTCGAACTTAGCTACCAAAGTACCACCAAAACCTAGAGAAACGAATGTAATACCACTTCCGCCTGGATTTCCAAGAACATTGTCAGTCATTCTACGATTCATAGGTACTTGAGAATTATTTTTTCTCAATCCTGGTAAAAATGAAACTACATCTTGCAATGAGCCAGCTACCAAACCATTGTCGGCTGGAGTTCCTGCTCCATTTAAACATTCAATTCCGTTTACATCATAACCATCAGCCAATGGGTCTGTAAAGTCTGATCTTTTTGAAATATCGTGAATGCGAATGAATTCTGCAGCAGGCAAATTAGGACCTAAATCTAAACTTCCACCATTTGTGCAAACTGTTCCGATGTAAATAAAGTCGCAACCATTTTGAGAAGCAAACACTTCTGCTTGTTCCTTGTAATTATTGCAATTTTTGTTTCCAAAAGTAGCTTCAGAAATGCGGATATCTGCTCCCGGACCATTGGCAATCGGCCCATCAAAAGAAAGTGTTACCGTTCCACCAAAACCAAGAGACACAAAGTTTACCATATTGTTTACAACAGGTTGAGGCGCATTTAATGCTTGTGAAGCATGGCTGCGAATTTCAGCAACTGGCATATTATTTTTTGATAATCCCTGTACAAAGCTTTCTACTTTAGTTGCATAACATCCTGTTCCATTTGCAGGCGCATTCACGGCAATTGGTCCACCTGCAGCGCTGTAACCAGCCCAAGGTGTTTGTACATAAGGAAATGCTGCTCTAAAAGTTGTATCGTTTGTTTCAATGCCTGTTGTATAACTTAAAACGCCAACCAAATCAGGTGTTACTGGATTTGCAGCGCCTGCAATATAATCATCGTACCATAAACCAATGGCTGCTAAGGCAACACCACCAACAGCCTGTAACTCAATACGCGTCACATCATCTTCTAAACGACGACCATTGGGAAATCCATCCATGTTAGGAATAAACTGAAGGTCGGTTGTTGTATTGAAACGAGCATCTGTAAGTCCTAGAACTGCAGCCGCAACAATACCTTCAGAACTAAAATCTGGTGAGTTACGTGGAGTAACTGGAACAGCCATATTCAAGCGCAACATATCACCAAAAGTTGGTAAGAAATTATTGATGAATGGCTTGCCAGCTGCCAATGGATTTCCTGCTTTTCCTGTTGCCAATTGGTAAGGAATTAAATTAGGAACTCCCGTATGAAAGATGGGAAGAATATCAACCGAACGCGGCGCATTAGGACGTAATAAATATCCACCAAATGCATCTAAAGCAGTTCCTGCAACTGCCGGATTTCCCAACAAACTGTATAATCCATCTTTGCCATTTCTGAAATCAAATCCTTGTAATGAATTGCTTTGAATGCGCAAATCTGCAAATGCAGGAACCGCACCTCCAAATTGACTATCGTCCATGTAAAGCGCTAATTCTGGATTGGTGAAATACGCTTCCATAGCAGGATCTTCATTGTAAGGTGTGCGTGCATTCCATTTGTCTTTATCACCAATTTGAATAACAGCTTCATTTGTTAAAGGCATTCCAATTCTTGAAACTTGTACCCAAGTACCAGAATAACTTTGATTTCCACCAGCAGCTAAGGTGCGTAACTTTTTGCGGCTTGCCGAAGCCCAAACACCGATTACAAAATCTCCATCTAAAATATTAGCTGCTTGGGTTACATTCTTTCCATCTTTCTGTAACATTGAAATTGGAATTTTAATGGCAATAGAATGAACATTTTTATTGGCAACGCCATCAACTGGTGTATTAACTCCAGTTCCTCCTGCGCGTGTTTGACCTAAATCGAAAATACCACCAAGGTCTACAAAGAAAGGATCATCTGCTGGGCCGCAATAAACTTGCTCTCCTGCTGCAGTGTTTACAATTGCACTGGTGCGTAAACTTTCATAAGTTGGAGCTCCAAGTCCTACAACTGCATTCGAAATTGAGCGAGGGCCAATATTTGGAGGAGGAACAATACCATTGTTTACAACTTCTACAAATACTCCTGCACCAACTCTTTTTTCTAAAGTATAGGTCGTTTTTAAATTTTGTTGACCAAGACGAATATTGAAAAACGTACTTGGATCTTGATTCACTTTTGAAAATGTAAATCTGTAAGTAATGTCATCGCCAGCAACTCCATTATTTTCCACGTGAATCTCATAACGAATGTCTTCTCCAAAAGAAGCATAGTTTGGACCACCTTGTGGCAATTGTAAGGGAATGTAATTGGCAATGATGGTGACAGTATTGGTATCATCCGGACTGCGGAATGCGTACAAATCTGTATTGTCTGCCAGCGGATCGTTAGCAATCAGTGGCGCTTCTCTGTGGCTTGATGCCTCTAAGAAGGATGTTTGTGAATCCCAGATTCCAACCGACAATGCAGCAATTGCAATGGCCGAAATTCCAAGAATTTTTATAGATGTTTTTTTCATGATGTCAGTTTTTTAATATGAATATTATTGGCCACTTTGATTTGCATAACCACTCCAAGGAGCCTGCACAAAAGGGAAATTATTTTTAAATGTGGTATCATTGTTTTCAACACCAGTTGTAAAACTCAACACATTTACCAATTTTGGAGTAACAGGATTTGGACTTCCTGCAATATAATCGTCGTACCAAAGGCCAATTGCTGCCAATGCAACTCCGCTAACCGCTTGCAATTCAATGCGGGTAACATCATCTTCTAAACGACGTCCATTAGGAAAACCATCCATATTTGGAATAAATTGTAAATCGGTAGTAGTATTGAAACGAGCATCTGTTAATCCTAAAACAGCAGCTGCAACAATTCCTTCAGAACTAAAATCTGGTGAGTTACGGTAAGTAATAGGTACAGCCATGTTTAAGCGCAACATATCTCCAAAAGTCGGTAAGAAGTTATTGATGAATGGCTTGCCTGCTGCCAATGGATTTCCAGCTTTTCCTGTTGCCAATTGGTAAGGAATTAAATTAGGAACACCTGTATGAAATATTGGAAGAATATCAACAGAACGTGGTGCATTTGGGCGTAACAAATAAGCACCAAAAGCATCTAAAGCAGTTCCTGCAACTGCTGGAGAACCTAACAAACTATACAATCCATCTTGACCATTTCCAAAATCAAAACCTTGTAAAGAATTTCTTTGCACACGTAATGGAGCAAAACCTGGTACAGCGCCACCAAATTGACTGTCGTCCATGTAAAGCGCCAATTCAGGATTTGTAAAATAAGCTTCCATTGCTGGATCTTCTGTGTAAGGCGTTAATGAATTCCACTTGTCTTTATCTCCCAAAGGAATTACAGCTTCATTTGTCAATGGCATTCCTAAACGAGAAACCTGCACCCAAGCACCAGAATTTCCTGGGTTAGCGCCATTTTCATCTAAGGTTTGCAATTGCTGGCGACTTGCAGAAGCCCATACGCCAATAATGAAATCTGAATCTAAAATATTAGCAGCAGATGTAACTGGTTGACCGTTTTTCTGCAAAGTGCTAATTGGAATTTTTAAGGCGATGGTATGCACATTTTTATGACCAACACCATCGCGTGCTTCACCTGCAGGACGAACGGCACCAAGGTCGAAAATTGCACCTAAATCAACAAAGAAAGGATCATCAGAAGGACCACAATAAATTTTCTCGCCTCCGCTTCCTGAAGCATTTAAAATTGCAGATGTAATTAAATCATCATAAGATGCTGCATTTAAACCAACTGGTGAACTAATAGAACGCGGTCCAATGTTAGCAGGAGGAACGATTCCATTATTCGCGATAGTTGTGAAAGCCCCACCATTGATGCTCTTTTCGGCTTTATAGGTAGTTTTTAAGTTTTCTTGTCCAAGACGGATGTTAAAAAATGTACTTGGGTCTTGGTTTACCTTACTAAATGTAAAGCGATAGGTAATGTCATCACCCGCCGTTCCATCATTTTCGATGTGAATCTCATAACGGATGTTTTCACCAAAAGATGCATAATTAGGTCCGCCTTGTGGCAATTGCAAGGGAACATAATTGGCAATAATGGTGATGGTGTTGGTGTCATTCGGGCTGCGGAATGCATAAAGGTCCGTATTGTCGGCCAATGGATCATTGGCGATAAGCGGTGCTTCCCGATGGCTCGATGCCTCCAGGAAGGTGTTCTGTGTATCCCAAAGCCCGAACGTAATAGCTGATGCCACTACTCCTGCGGATAACAGAATTGATTTAGTACTGTTTTTCATAAGTTATTTGGATTAAGTTAGTTTTCTTCAACCTAGTTGTCGCCCTACGCACTTATCTACGTAATTAAATTTGCCCTTGGATTTAAGTTTGAAAAATAAATTCTAAAAAGCTTCTTTCTTTATATTTTAAAGAGTGAATCGCTACAGCATTAGCTATAATGGTACTTAGAGATGAAATACATATACTGTAAAATGCTTTTTATTGGGTTTCTTCCCACAATTTCTTCACGGCTTTCCAAACCACTTTTCTTAATTCATTTCTATGAATAGCTTTGTTAGCATTGTTAAACTTTTGTAAAGCAACTTGTAACGCTTTAAGTTCAAGTGAAACTTCAGGAAAAGCAAAGCACATAGCTTCTACCTTTTTCTCTTCTTCAGCCGAAAGGAACCCAAGGCAATAATCTTGTAAAATGCCACTTGTGATGTAATATCCTTGGTTCATTAATTATTATTTTTTATTGTTTTGCCTTTTTCGGCAATTCCCAATTTTAAAAATGATAGAGTATTTTCAGCAAATCAATTGCTTTTCTAGCCCTCGTTTTTACTGTTCCTAAGGGTAAATTTAGAAGCTGTGATGCTTCAAATTGTGTATATCCATAGAAATAAATTAAATCAATTATTTCTGCGTATTTCTGCTCTAATTGAAGTGCTTTATTTTTAAAATCTTTATGTTCTATTTCATAAGAATTTGTATCAACAATATTTAAATACTTTTGGTGAACTAAGTGTAAATCTAAACTTACATTAGATTGTTGATGGTGATTTACAGCTGAGCGCAAATAATCAATTGCTTGATTCCGAGCTATGTTTAACATCCAAGTAAATAATGTTCCTTTTTGTTCATCGAAACTGTCAATATGTTTCCAGATTTTTACAAATGTATCTTGCAATAAATCATCTGCTATTTCCGAACGTCTTACAAATTTGTAAAGTATTCCATATAGTGCTCCACTGTATTTTTCATACAAGATATTAAATCCATGCTCACTTTTAGATTTTATCAGTAAAACTAATTCTTCTGTTTTAATTATTTCATTATTGATAACTACGTCTTTCCTATTAGAAACTACATTTTCCAGACTTGTTGAATAAGTATTTGAAGCTATCATGACTTTATTAAATTAAGTTGAATAATTAGTTCTACATTTGAAGGACAAATCTATCCTTACCTTCACTGCTGTGAAATAGTGAAAATCACTATTTTTCATCAATAATGATTAAATAGCAGCCTAAATTTAAATTGCACTTTAACTTATGAATGAATGTTAGTAGATAGTCTAAGAAGAATGCAGGATGCAGATTTGCTTTACAAAAAGATAGTTAACTTATCGGCGCCATACTTTAAAAACAATGCTATTGAGGAAATAGAGCGTTTTAAAAACGAGGCAAATTTGCTATTAAATGGAATAAAAGGAACAGATGCCGTAATTGCTATTTTCGACCATTTAAAATATGCTCCTGTATTGGAAGTAGGCGAAAAAGAATTTTGGGGAGAACTCCCTGAAGGTCTAAATATTGACCGTATGCCGCAAATTATGAGTCTTTTAGATAAGGACTACACTTCATTCTTTACAGATTCTGTAAAATGGTTTACCCAAGTATTAGAAAAAATCCCATTTGTTGAAAGAGAAAATATTCAGATTTTCCATTGCGGAATCAGATACACGCTTTTGAATGAAAAACCCATTTGCCTGCTTTCGAAAGGATTACCCATTTATTATGATGAAAATAGACAATTTAGCTATACTTTTAATTACGTTCAAAATGTAAATCACTTACTCAAAAAAGATTTCAGAAGCTACTGGATGCGCATTTCTTATGGAAAAAATAAGGAACTCGTGCATACTTTTCATTCTAAAGATAAACTATCGGCTAACAAAGATTTATTGTCTGAAAGAGAAAAAGAAATTTTAAAATTATTGGCAGACAATTTAGATACAAAAGAAATAGCAGAACGTCTTTTTATAAGCACTGCCACCGTAGGAAATCATAGAAGCAATATGATAGAAAAATTAGGTGCAAGAGATTCAACTGCGCTGGTGCAGTTGGCAAAAATGGTAGATATTATTTAAAAGATTAAGCTTGAAATAATGCAAATTGAAATCAACAAAGACATTCTTATTGGCCTAAAAAAAAGTGAAGCCATCTACAATAAAGTAGCAGAACTTTCTAAACACATTTTTAGCGAAGATAATCTTTTAGACAGGTCTGCATATATGAAAGAGCTTGAGTTTTTGTTGCAGGGAATTAAAGGAACAGATACCCACTTAACTATTTTTAATCACAGTAATTTTTCACCCGAATTAGAAGTTGGACACATAGAATTTTGGGGACCACTTACGGAAGGATCTATGCAGGAGCGTATGGTAAACATTCTGGGCTTGTTGAATAAGGAATATGCTCAATTTCCTTATGAATCTGTTGATTGGTTTACTAAAGTATTACAAGAAATCCCGAATGAAGAAAAGGTAAACATGAAAATTCACCATAGTTGCATGCGTTTTACCAGAATGGATAATAAACCTATTTGTATTTTTTCACAGGGAATGCCCATACAAATTGACGAGCAGCATAATTTTAAATATACGCTTAATTATGTGCAAAATATTAATCACCTAATTAAAAAAGATTTTCCATATTATTGGATAAGACTGATATACGGAGAAGAACAGCAATTTGTGCAGACATTTCATTCTAATGTAAAGCAATTTTCTAAACATGATTTAATCAGCAATAGAGAAAAAGAGATTTTAAAATTAATTGCTGCGGATGTTGATACAAAAGAAATTGCAAAACAACTTTTTATAAGCACTGCCACCGTTGGAAATCATAGAAGTAATATGGTAGATAGACTAGGAGCCAGAGACACAACCGCTTTGGTCCAATTGGCTAAAATGACTGGAATGATTTAATGAATAATGAATAATGAATAATGGATAATGAATAATGAATAATGAAAATAAATTATTCATTTAATAAATAAAATTTTAATAGTATTTAATTTTATTTACTTTAAACTTTAAACTTTATTCTTCTTACTTCTTACAATAAACATCAGATGATTCTACAGGATATTTTTCATCTAAATTAATGTTATTAAAACTTTTCTTATTACCCCATTTAAATAGCATTTCGAAAAGCGGTAAAAGCTTACTGTGTTTAATTTTACCAAGGAAATAAATCTCATGCTCTTTCTCTTTTAATCCCATTTCATATAATACAACATCGTGTTTTTTTATGCCCATTTCGTTAAAAAAATGCTTCATCCTAAAATACTCACATACATTTCCGCTTTCTAAATTTACTGCAAAATAAAATGGCATAAAACGGCCAATTAAATAACAACTAAATGAAATAATTTTCCCAATTAAATGAAAACGAATTTCATAGAATCGAGAAATAGGAATATCATATTGATTCATTATTTGCAAAACTTCTTTTCGGTGATTCCATTCATCTGCTTCTATTTGTTGAATAGCTAATTTCTCCGTTTTATTATTTATGGAACCAGCATGACCTTGATAAGCAAATGCCGCTGCTTTTTCGGCAGAGTAGGCTTTTTGTAATAAATCAACTAATTCCTTATGTGCTAATTTCACTAGCTTTTTGGCTTATCAAATTTTTCAAAATTAATGATTAAAGTCTTACATAATTCAATAATAAATATATGGACACTAAGGTATTAATTTATATAAAAAGAACAAATAAAGCGAGCAAAATTAGGTATATTTGTGAAAATAAGGCAGTGGGGTAGCGGGTACTATGCAGTTAACAGATATTGTAAGTCATTCCATATAAATGAAAAAGATAAATACAGATAAATTAAATCTCTTTTCAATGTGCATATTTCCAATCGCCCAAACTATTAAATTTATAGAAGCAATAAAAATGCATATTTCTTCACAAATCATAATTAAAACTTTAATATCTCTTATACTTTTTTTAGTTCCATTCACAAATCTAAACGGACAATCGAACAAGGACACAATAATTTACAAGACAAGATATAATCACGTAAAATATCACAATTCAGGTAAATTGAAAGAATTAGGACATCTAAAGAAGGGCAAGAAAAACGGTTACTGGATATCTTTTTATGAAAATTTAAAGAATGAGAAGGTTGAAAATTATAGAAATGGAAATCTTTCAGGCGACTATTGGGAATTTCATCCAAATGGAAAAATTAAATTTGAAAGGAAATTTAAAAAAGGAAATAAAATTGGAAAATGGAGATACTGGGACGAAAATGGTAAGTTAAAAAAGATTGAAATATTTAAAAATGGGAAACTTAAAGAGGAAAAAAATGATGAAAGAAAAAATAAAATTGAATATAAACCTTTAAACAAAGAAATTCCAATTTTAACGCATAATATAAATAATAGGCACTTCAGTTTTCCACAAGCTGAAAGAACAACGATACGCTTAAAAATGCCAAGCACGAAAAGCTCTTTTATGTTCGTATGAAACATTTTAGTAGTTTTGGGACTCATGGTTTCGTAGGAGCTTTTTAGGTTGAAATGCTTTCTGAGTATGCCATTGGAGCGTTAGTAGAGATTTAAAAAACAAGACAACACACATGAAAATATTTATTACATTATTTCTTTTTCCAGTTATAATGTATGGGCAGGTAAAAAAAGACTTCAAAAAACTAATTGAGGAAACAAACCATTACTTAACTCAATATTCTAAACTGACTCCTTTTGGAAATGAGTATTACCCAATTTCAGAGTTTGGACTTTCAAAAAAGGAAATCAAAGAATTGTTAATTGAAGCAGACTATCCTGCAACATTACCTCAAAACAAAGATTCAATTGAAAGTCTTTTTATCATTTTTTACTTTCATGGAAAGATTGAAGAAAAAATTAATCAAATAATAAAACACCCAGATTTCCAGAAGGTTAATATTAAAGAGTTAATTAAATCAAAAGAATTATCTATAGTTGTTTCTGAAGATAAAAAACTTTTTAATTTCTCTTTCGATGAGAAGACAGGCGGAACTTATCGTTCTCGAATATCTATTAATCATTATACAGATTTTATTCCCAAAGATTCAACTCAATTATCAGAATTTGATTCATTCTTTTCCTCAGATGGATATAACGAAATCTTTACATTAAATACAGAGGAGGGCACAAAATATGTTTTGACAGGTAATGTCAGGAATTGCTCATATTGTTTTGAATCATTTGTTCGCTTAATTGTTTTCAAGGACAATGAATTCAAAGAAGAATTTATGTATTCAGTAAATAACAGAGATTGGAATGATGGGGTTTCATATAATCACGAAACTAAATCGATTGTTGTTGATTATTATATTGATGACTTAACGCCATTTTGTAAATGTAACGGTGAGATTGCCGAAGAAAATTTCGATTTTGATATTTATGCTGACAATACGTTTTCAATTAATTGTCTATGCAAATTTAATTTCAATGGTTCTGCATTTGAATTAGTCGAAAAAAGTTGGAAAAGGGTTAACAATGAAGATAGAAGAGAATAGCAAAATCGCATATAAAATACGCCAAGCTCTAAACCACATTTTAGTTCGTCTAGAAAAATTTATTAGTCTCAAACTCCCAAGATTCACAATTGCATTTTAGTTTGAAATACATTCTCTGCATGCTATGGAAATATGGGCTGCAATTCCACTTTCCTAGCATAAGAAATAGTTTCGTTTGCTAACTTTTGTGATTTGTATTTATTTTAATATCATTGTGTTACAAAAAACTCAGTCAGAATAGTAAACAACACGAAAATGTTATTAAATGAATTTATAAAAAACTTTGATAAAGACAATTCTATTGTTCTTCTTGAAGGCAAAAGAAATGTTTTAGAGGAAGACAAAGATAAGTTGATAAAACTTGGAAGATTGTTAGCATCAAAGACAAAAATAATGACGTTTAGAAGCGGAAATGCAAATGGTTCAGATCAATTATTTTCTGACGGTGTAACCGAAGTCGATAATAAAAGATTACAAGTTATTATTCCCTATACTGGGCATAGACAGAAAACTAACCAAGCTTACGACACAATTTCCTTGGACGACATCAACATTGCTGCCGAACCAGAAGTGCTCTATCAATCAAAGAGTAACAAAAAAACCGAGAATATTATCGACAAATTTGCCTCAGGAGAGAGAAATCAAAATACCATAGCAGCGGCCTATATAATTCGAGATACTATAAAAGTAATAGGAACCGATGATATCAAACCTGCAACATTTGGAATATTCTATGACGATTTAGAAAATCCAAGAACTGGAGGAACAGGCCATACAATGAATGTTTGCGAACAAAATAATATACCTTTAATTGACCAAAATATATGGTTCAAATGGCTTACAGAATAAATAAACATACCGCCAACACATGCTAAGCTCAGAACCACATTTTAATTCGCCTAGAAAATTTAATTAGTCTCAAGCTTCAAGGTTTTGAATAAGACTATCCTAAGGAAATCGTGAAAGACCTGAAAGAATGTTTCTTCGTCTTTGATCATATTATTGAAAAGTATGGAATTGAAAAAATTAAGACCATCGGTGATAGCTACATGTCTGCGGGAGGTCTACCTACGCCAAACAAAACACATGTACGATGCAGCGCGGCAATAGAGATGCGCGATTTTATTGCAGATTGGAAGGCAATAAAAAAACAGAATGGATTACCTTATTTTGAAATAAAATAGGCATTCACACCGGACCTGTTGTGGCAGGTATTGTTGGAGTAAAAAAATTCCAATATGATATCTGGGGCGACACGGTCAATACTGCATCTCGTATGGAAAGCAGCGGAGAAGTTGGCAAAGTAAATATTTCTGAAACAACCTTCCAAATGGTATCTGACAAGTATATTTGTGAATATAGGGGAGAATTGGAGGCTAAAGGAAAAGAACCAATGAAAATGTACTTTGTAAATTCATTAATCAAATAATTCTTTAGTTAACTATTTTTTACTTTGAGTGATTATATGAATATTTGCATTGTTTTACAATTCCGATTCAGTGGATGCCAAATTATTAATTTAATTTTTTAATGGAAACTAAGTTTAAAAATGTAGCTGATTATATCCATTCATTTTCAGGAATTCAAAGAGAATTGTTAACTCAAATGCGCGTTATTGTGAAGCAAACCGCAACAGATGCAGAAGAATCAATTAGTTATGGCATGCCAGCTTATAAAATAAAAGGTAAGGCATTAGTTTATTTTGCAGGTTACAAAAATCACATTGGCTTTTATGCTACGCCCTCAGGGCATGCTGAATTTGAAAAAGAACTTTCTGTTTACAAACAAGGTAAAGGTTCAGTGCAGTTTCCTATTGATGCGCCTCTTCCAGTTGATTTGGTTGCTAGAATTGTAAAGTATAGAATAAATCACCTTTTGAAAAGTTAAAAAATTCAAATAGGTTATTCGGTTTTAATAAATTTTAATATTGGATATTTTAGTGCTGAAGTTCTAATGTAGTATTTACCTGGCAGGAGGTTATCAATATTAATTTTGTTGTTCGATTCGTTTAATTTACCAGTTAAAACTTCAAGTCCTTGTGAATCTATAATTTCGTATTCAATGCAAAGATTGTTTGAATGAATCAATAAAAATTCATTGCTTGGATTTGGAAAAATTTCAAAAAGTAACTCATCTTTTTGATAAGATTTTTCTCCTAAGGCAGAAACAAAATTCAGTTCAAGTGTTTTATTACTAACCAGTTGTCCTTGCTCCATGCCTCCTACAATGTATTTTTTTGTAGCACTTACATTGGCAATTCCTCTTAAATCCATTGGAAGTAATACAGTTACACTAGAAATGCCAGATGGGTTAGATGAATTGAAATATTGATATTGTTCTATTGGTGTAACGCCACCGCTTCCGTTATACGCAATGCCATTGTAATTATAACTAGTGGCCGAACCTCCAAAGAAATAAACATTTCCCAAACTATCAGTAGTGGCAACGCTTCGGTAATTATTTACATGTTGAACAGTAGAAGACCATTGAATATCAGCAGGATTTTGATGATTAATGATTCCAATTCGCAGGTGTTTTTGGGCTGGGAAATTATTAGAAGTTGAGGCTCCTCCGTAATAAAAAATTGTGTCACCAACAATAACTCCTGCCGCTCCAAATGCTTTGTAAACATTGGTGTTTGGAGTGCTTGATCCTGCAAACCAGGAGTTGTTAGAAGGGTTAAAAACCTGAACGTTTGGAATATTGGTAGTATTGCTCCAGCCAGTAATTACATAAATAAGGCTATCTCTCCAAACGCATTGTACCTGATCGTCTATTGCAATAGGAATATTGGTAGCATCGTCTAAAAACTGGTTTGTTTCAGGATCAAATACATGCACTTTGTTGGAAGATGCTTCATTACCATTTGCATATACATGATACCCACCAATGATGTATATTTTGTTTTTTACGATACTGGCTGCACATGCAATTTTTCCAAGCGTATCAGGTAAATCTGGAAGTTGTTGCCAAATATTATATACCGTATTATACTTAAATGATTTCAGGTGAATACCAGAAAACAGTTTTGTTGAATCTATTCCAGCAAATGAGAAAACGCAAGGGATTCCATTAGAAACTCCTTCTGAAACTGCATTGTTAGAAGTTCTTAAGGGCATGTTGGCTTTTTCAGTAACTGTCCAAAGTTGAGCTCCAAGTTTTAAGTTGTTACAAATGATTATCAAAAGAAACAATATTATTTTATTCATTACTATCATTGAAACATTTAAAATAATCAAATAAAAAAGGCCGGTCAAAAAGACCGGCCTCCTAATCATTAAATCTACTTATTGTTTTACATATCGCAATTCCTGAACTCTTACTGAGCCTTCAATTCGAATGAGGTATAAACCGCTAGCTTCCTTATCCAAATTTAGTGTCATCCTTTCTACACCAATTGGTATAATTTCATTTCTAACAAGCTGACCGTTTGGTGAATACACTTTTAAAGTCTGTTGATTATCGCTAAGAACAGCATCAATTGTGAATTGACCATTACCTGGGTTTGGATAAATATTCGCATCAACTGCCTCTATTCCAGCAACTTCATCTTCAGGAGCTTCTCCTTCAATACGACATGCAGTTAAACAAATTGCTAATGAACGATTACTTGAACTACCACAACTGTTATTTGCTTTAACAGATACGTTCCCATTACAAGTGCCGAATTTTACAATAATTGAAGCAGTTCCTTGTCCGCTTGTAATTGTTGCTCCACTTGGTACTGTCCAAGTATAAGTTAGTCCACTTATTGGAGTAATGGAGTAAGCCACATTTTGTTGGTTTCTGCATGCAGTGTTTGGTCCAGATATATTCCCAGGAGTAGCAGGTAAACGGTTTAAACTTAAGCATTGCGCCGTGCTAGTGCCGCAACCATTTACAGCGGCAACTGTTATATTTCCACTTGTAAAGTTTGCTGGTAAACTAACAGTGATACTTGTGCCATTATTTCCTATAAAATTAGCTCCTTGAGGTATTATCCAATTATATGAACTTGCATTTGAAACAGCTGCTATAGAATATGTGAATATACCTCCACCACAAAGGTTATTTGTTGAGCCTGATATTGCTCCTGGTTTGCTTGGTAAATTTCTGCTAAGATTTAAACTTCGAAGAGAACTTTGTCCGCATCCGTTTACGGCACGTACACTTAATGTGCCACCTGTAAATCCTGCTCCAAAGGTTAAAGTAATACTACTTGTTCCAGCACCTGCAGTTATGGAAGTTCCATTTGGAATTGTCCATGAGTAAGATGAAGCATTGTTAACAGCTGGAACAGCATATGCAAATACATCACCTGAACAGGCTTTAGTATTTCCGCTAATACCACTTGGTGTTCCAGGAACAGAAACGCTCAATGCAAGGGATTTTTGAGAACTATTTGCGCAGGCAGAATTAGCACGAACTTTAATACTTCCTCCATTAAAGGTAGAACCAATCAATACCTGAACGCTGGTACTTCCGTTCCCGGTAGAAATTGTTACACCTGCTGGAGGAGTCCAAGTGTAAGAAGTTGCATTATTCACAGCAGCGATTGAATATGTTGCCAAGCTATTAGTTCCTCTAAATGCGCATACATTAACAGGACCTGAAATTGTTCCTGGTGTCGCAGGAACTGCTTTAGTTACAGTTATGCTGCGCTGAATAGAAGTTCCACAGCCACTTACTGTTACGCTTACATTTCCAGTATTAAAAGAAGAAGCAAATTTGAAACTGATTGAAGCAGTTCCTTGTCCAGTAATATTGGTTGATCCTGAAGGTAATGTCCATACAAAAGCACTTGCATTGCTAGCTTGCACAGAATAGGTTGCCACTGCGCCATTACTGCTCTGGTGTGGACATGAGTTTGTAGGACCTGAAATAGCACTTGCAGTAGGAGCAGGTGTTATTGTAAGCTGTAAAATTCTACTAGTACATCCATCTTGGAAGTTATATGTTCCTGATTGACTGTAAGTTTGATTGTTTGCCACCCAAGTATAAGTTCCGCAAGATGTTGCTGTAGTAACAACTGGTGGAGGTTCTGTTCCAGTTACATCCCATGCGCATGATATTGTATTAAATGTTGCAGTTTCCCAGCAAGCCAATGTTGGTTGAGGAGCTTGCGTTCCTGTTACAACCCAAGAGCAAGAGGTGGTATTGAAAGTGGCAGTTTGCCAGCAAGCAAGTGTAGGTTGAACAGGTTGTGTTCCAATATTTTGCCATTGACAAGTTGTATTATTTAACACGTAATTGTCCCAGCAATTTTGAGGTTGGAGTGTTACTGGCTGTCCAAGTTGAATCCAGAAACGTGGTAGTTCCTGAGCAGTTCCCGGGCCATTTACAAATGTTATATTACCTGTTGCAGTGATGTCACCAAATACTCCTGAACTGTTTTTGATATTTTGAGAAACAACTGTGCTATTATTTGCCATGTAGTTTCCAAAATTAGTTCCATTAATATTCAGATTTTGCACCGTTACGCTAGCACCTGTATTTGGAGCATTAACCGCTGCGCCTTGCAAAAATATATTCAAGTAATTAAATCCTTTATTAACAAGTCCACTTGATGTAGAAGAAACCGATTCTCCAGAACCAAAAGTAAAATTGTTGTTCCAATCTATTGACCAAGTTGTAGCGCCGGTTGCAGGGCTGTAAGTGAATTTGAAATTACGTGTTTGGCCATCACCCCAAATTGGTGTACCACTTGGATTTAGGTTTAATCCAACGCCACCTGGAGGAGGACCTGGGTTAGCAGGAGTAAACAATACCGCTTCAAATCCAGAAGCACCCCATCTTGCTCTGGCTTCAACTGATGGAGAAACAGAAAATAAATCTGTAGTTGCTATAGGAATTGCATTCGGGACAACAAAATTAGATTGAGGTTGCGTTCCTGTTATTACCCAAGAGCAGCTTGTTTGATTAAATGTAGCAGTTTGCCAGCATGCTAGTCCTGTAGGTTGAGCCGGTAGTGGTGGTTGAATAATATTTCCTGAAACTATAAACGTACAACCATTCGCATCTGTAATTGTAAATGAGTATGGACCAGCCGAAACTGTTTTAAGTCCTGCATTTGTGTATGGTGCTGTTCCTCCCGATGCAACAATGTTTACAGTAGTTGTTCCACCGAAGCAGGTAATAGTTCCTTCAGTTTTACTCGCAGAAAGCGCTATAGGCTGAGAAATATTTCCAGAAACCACAGTTGAGCAACCATTCGCATCTGTAACAGTAAATGAATATGGACCAGCCGAAACTGTTTTAAGTCCATCACCACTATAAGGAGCAGTTCCGCCAGAAGCAATAATATCTATAGTTGTTGTTCCTCCGAAGCAAGTAATTGTTCCATCAGTAACGCTAGCATTTGGACCAGCTGAAACTGTTAATGTTCCATTTTCATATACAGGAATGTAGTTAGGAACTTCATCAATTTGAACCAAATTAGAAGGCACAATTGTATAGGTTCCTGAAGTTAAATTACCAGTACCAACAAGATTGTTAGCAGCATCTAAGATTGTAAAATCTGGACCACTATCCACAACATTGCTATCTACAGATTCATATTGATATATAGAATTTGTAAATGTATATGTTGGTTGAATACCTGCACAATTAATCGTTTTATCATCTGCTTTAACAGAAAGTGTTTCTGGGGTAATTGTAAGATTTCCTAAACCGTAAGTAATATCGAAATTTTCAGACATTAATACGCCAGGAGCAATATACCAATTACCAACAGTAACCCCTGTAATCATATTCATAGATGTGTACCCTACGATTGAATCGTTTTCAGCATTTCCATCTTCATCATCTACAAAATCTAAAGAATCTACAATCAAAACCGCGTTTTCATTGCTTTCATCATTAAAAGTTGCGGTATTCACTGAACGTTTACCGTTTACAGAGAGTTTACCGTTTACGGAACGTTTACCATTAACAGTAGCTTCTCCGTTTACAGAACGCTTTCCATTAATTGCAGCACTTCCATTAACAGAACGTTTTCCATTTACTGCCAAAGTACCGTTATAGAATGTGGCATTTGCAGAATCAACTTGGTAATCAAACAAAGACTCTACAGCTAATGGAATATAATCAGTAGTATCATTCACAAAACCATTTACAGAACGTTTTCCATTTACAGAACGTTTTCCATTAACTGAGCGCTTACCGCTAGCAAGGAAACTCATGTTTGTTAAATCGTCACCCGTTAAAAACCTTCCATTCACAGATCTCTTTCCATCTACTAAAATAACTGCATTTGACATTGTAGATTGATGCTCTGTTTCTAATGAATCTAAAAACACAGCCTGATCAGTAGCATCAATATTTGTTAAGTCATAAGAATAGTTAAATTTAATTTCTTTTCCTTTGATGGATTCACCGAAAACTAGTGAAGTATCTTTAGGGGTCACCAATAAAGGCATTCTTTCGATAGACAATA
>Ga0247831_1004432_pt1 | contig 18784 bp, 24 predicted proteins | sample LaCruzMarch2015__9_FD_192406 | JGI IMG/M metagenome (GOLD analysis project Ga0247831, IMG submission 192406) | Freshwater microbial communities from meromictic Lake La Cruz, Castile-La Mancha, Spain - LaCruzMarch2015_1m | ecosystem: Environmental > Aquatic > Freshwater > Lake | place: Spain... | reverse complement strand
AGGTCGGCGCCTGGTGCGAGTCTCACCCAAGGTTTGCCCAACGGGTGAATGCTGGGTTTGCGCAGTGGCAGTCCGACTGCGGGATCAGACTCAGGGTCTACGAGCGCGGATCGGGGGAGACTCTCGCCTGCGGGACAGGCGCCTGCGCGGCAGTGGCTGTAGGTATTCGGCAGGGACGGCTGGCGGCCGGCAGGCCCATTGAGGTGCAGACCCGTGGTGGCACACTCTCGATTCAATGGTCGGGAGAACTCTCCGACTCCGTCATGATGACGGGGTCTGCAGAACCGGTATACGAAGGAGTAATTGTATTGTGAGCCCAAAAGAACCCACGATTGATCTCGGATCGACCCCCACGGCCAAACAGGTCGCGGAGTACTTAAAGGCACACCCGGATTTTTTTGATAAAAGCCCGGGCTTGCTGTCGGAGATCAACGTACCGCATCCGCAATCCGGTCAGGCGATCTCTCTGGTTGAGCGTCAGGCCTCAGTGCTGCGGGAGCGAATTAAATCAATGGAGCTAAAGCTGGCCGAGCTCCTGCGTAACGGACAAGAAAATGATGCAATCTCTGCATCCATTCAGCATTGGGTCCGTGGATTGTTTTTACACACGGATCAGAGATCACTGCCTATATTTCTCGCGGACTCACTGGCCAAAATCTTTTCTGTCCCAATGGTCGCAATCTCGGTCTGGTGCGCGAAGGACTCTTATCGCAACGAGGCCTGGTCGGGCTCGGCGACAGCCGACTATGTGGAGCAGATCGATGGCCTGCGCCTGCCGGTCTGCGGAGCAGCCAACATCTCCTCAGCCGTTCGCCTTCTGGCCGAGTCAGGCCGAGATGCGCAATCAATTGCAGTATTACCCCTTCGGGTAGGCGCTGCACCCGGTGCCTTCGGCGTTCTTGTCTTGGGCTCGTCTGATGCCCGGCGATTTGCGCCCGATCTCGGCGTTGCATTCCTTGAGCGAATCTGCGAGATCGCGAGTGCGGCCTTATCGCCGATTGTCCAGCCATCGGATCGTGCTGCTCATGAATAGCGATCTCGGCAATCAAGATGCCATCGCAAGATTCATCACTTAACGGCCTGATTCAAGCGTTTCTCGAGTCAATCGCCTATGAGCGACGCTACTCGCCTGTCACGGTTACGCACTACAGACGGGATTTAAGAAAATTAAGCCTCGCCTTTGCGCAGCATGGTATCGATGAGATTCGCTCCGCTGATGTTCGCCAACAAATGGCCCAGTGGCGATCGAAGGGCCTGTCGGCAAAAAGCATTGCTCGCACGCTCTCGGCCTGGAGGTCGTTTTTTGACTGGACCGCACAGCGGGTTGCCCTATCGTCAAATCCTGCCAAAAGCATTCGTGCGCCGAAATCAGGCAAGCGGTTACCAAAGGCGCTCTCGACCGACTGGGCAGTGGAGTTTGTGTCATCTCAGCTCAAGGGGAACTCCTTTCTTGTCGCCCGAGATCGCGCCATGCTGGAGTTGATGTATTCCTGCGGTCTGCGGCTCTCTGAGCTGGTGGGCCTTAATCGTTGCGCACCAATTGGGCAGACGGCCACACAGGGATGGATCGATCGCGATGCCCAGGAGGTCTTTGTGGTGGGCAAGGGCGGCAAATCCCGGCGTATCCCCGTAGGCCGGCCCGCCTTGGAAGCGGTCGATCAATGGCTGAGTGCCCGAGGGGATCATGCCGCAGAGGCCCTATTTGTGAACCGAAATGGAGCCCGTCTCTCGGGCCGTACTGTTCAGCGTCGATTCGCCCAGCATGCCCTAAAGACAGGAATGCCGACCCACGTCCATCCCCATATGCTGAGGCACTCATTTGCAAGCCATGTGCTGCAATCGAGCGGCGACCTGCGCGCAGTGCAGGAGATGTTGGGGCATGCCCAGATCGCGACAACACAGGTTTATACCCACCTCGACTTTCAGCGGCTCGCACAGGTTTATGATGCAGCCCACCCGAGAGCAAAACGTAAGCCCTCGACCGATTCATCCGATCTGCCTGATTGATTTCTGGAGTACCCATGTCAGCACCCGTTGCAACAAAAACAGTCGCCCCGCTTATTCCCGTGACGATCTTGACCGGTTTTCTAGGGGCGGGGAAAACGACCCTTTTGAAGCGAATTCTGAACGAGCCACATGGCGAGAAAATCGCCGTGATTGAGAATGAATTCGGTGAAGAGAGCATCGATAACGAACTCTTGTTTGAGGACACCAAAGAGCGCATTGTCGAGATGAATAACGGCTGCATCTGTTGCACCGTGCGCGGCGATCTCATTGAGATGCTCAATCGTCTGCGTGAGAAGAGGGCATCAGGGTCGATTCAGTTTGATCGTGTCATTATTGAAACGACAGGACTCGCCGAGCCGGGCCCTGTCGCGCAGACATTTTTTGTCGATGATGAGGTCGCAGAGCATTTCCTCCTCGATGCGGTGGTGACGGTTGTGGATGCGCTGCATGGCCCCGAGCAACTCAGCCAACACGCCGAAGCCCAGTCTCAGGTTGGGTTCGCCGATCGACTCCTAATTTCAAAAAGCGATCTTGTTGAGGCTGAGGCACTCGACGCCCTGCGTCAGCGTCTGGCCCGGATGAATCTGCGTGCCAGTATCGAAGCTGTGAATTTTGGACAGACCCCAATTAAAAATATCCTCGATATTCGTGGATTCAATCTCAACGCTGCGCTGGAAATTGATCCCTCTTTTCTGGATACAGACGCCGGCCACAGCCATATCGACGATGTGCATTCCTTTGTATTTAAATCCACACGACCCTTCGATTCGGACCGTTTTGAGGGCTTCATGAGTGCGGTGTCCCAGGCCTACGGCCCGCAGCTTCTGCGCTACAAAGGTGTTCTTCATATTAAGGGCAGTGACAGCCAGATGGTATTTCAGGGCGTCCACATGCTGATGGGGGGCTCAGCGGGTAGGCCCTGGGGGGCGGGCGAGCAGCGTGAATCAAAGCTTGTCTTTATTGGCAGAAAGCTTCCGCGCGATACAATTGTCAAGGGATTAGAGCAATGTCTAATATGAATTTTTTAAAGTACCTGATTCAAGAAAGTAAGACCGCATGAAGACTGCAGCAGTTAAATCAATCGCAACTGAAAAAGAATTACTTGCACAGCCCGCCGACCATTACATGAGCTCGGCCCAGCTCGATTTTTTTAAAAGAAAACTGGTCGCGCTCGAGGCTGAGTTACGGGCCAATGCTGAAGAAACTACCGAGCATCTGCGGGAGACTGTCTTGGTTCCCGACCCGGCCGACCGGGCGACGATCGAAGAGGAGCACGCACTGGAATTGCGCACTCGGGATCGCGAGCGCAAGCTGATCAGAAAAGTGCAGCAGGCCCTTGCGCGGATCGATTCGGGAGAATACGGCTACTGCGAAGAGACAGGCGACCCGATCGGCCTGCAGCGCTTACTTGCCAGGCCTACTGCAACACTCACCATTGAAGCCCAGCAGCGTCGGGAACTCCGCCAGCGTCAGTTCGGCGATTAACCGTAATCTATGAGCCGGGGAGAGCTTCTTCGGCAAATTCCGACAGCGAGGCAGCACTCATTAGGGCCAAGGCGCAGAGGCAGTAGACCACCTCGCAGGCCATCCATCTGACGGCAATCGGTGCGGCCCAGTGATCGGGCCGCAGCAGTCTTGCAAAGACCAGTGCAATGCCGGCAGCGACCCAGAGGCCCCATACGGGCTCTGGCCAGAGCCCAAAAAAGCAAAGTGGTAGGGCTCCGATCAGCAGGCTGATCCAGCGCGCCGAGGGCTCTGCTCGGCCGAGTCCGATGACTGGGTCTTGACGTGCAGCGAGCGCGGCAACTCTGGCCCAGGCCGCGCCGCAGATCAAGACAACAGGAATCCAGGCTGGATCAATTTCGGCGAGGATTTCTAACTTTAAGAGGGCAAGCAGCCCGATCGCAATGGCCGACTTTGAGCCCAGTGGCTGAGACCATCCAGGGTGGGTTGGCTTGGGTATCGCAAACCAGATGCCGACGAGCAGACCCAATACCAAAGCGGGTCGAGTTGCGAGCAGCACGGAAGTCAGTAAAAAGACTAAGGCGGCAGCGAGCCCGCCGAACAAGCCCATTATTGCGCTTGCTGGCAGGGCCAGGCGGGCGGGCGTCTCGGCTGCGGCCCCGAGAGAGTGTTGGGCGCAGGCGCGGTTATGCCAGGGGGCTTGTTGAGCGATTGCTAAGAGGAATTTTTTCACGAGTTATGGGAAGCATTAGAAACACAATCGGAACGTAATGGGAACGACAACTGGCCCGCAGGTGCTTACAATCCGGCGAAGTGTAGACGATTATTAATCTCTTAGGCTTAGGTAACGCAGAACTATGAATGATTCCACAAGCTCATCGCAACGGTCGCCGGATGGCGCAGTAAAGGCTGCAGTATTGGCCGAGGCGCTGCCCTACATCCGCCGCTTTCATGGCAAGACCGTCGTGATTAAGTATGGCGGTAATGCCATGACGCAAGAGAACCTAAAGCAATCATTTGCGAGAGACATTATTTTGTTGCGTTTGGTGGGCATTCTTCCTGTGGTCGTGCATGGCGGAGGGCCCCAGATTGAATCCTTGCTCTCTAAGATCGGCAAGAAAGGCGAGTTTATTCAAGGCATGCGGGTCACGGATACCGAAACCATGGACATTGTCGAGATGGTTTTAGCGGGCCAAGTCAATAAGGAAATCGTTGAGCTGATCAATCACGCCGGAGGTAAAGCGGTGGGCCTGACGGGCCAAGATGGCGGACTCATCAGGGCGCGCAAGATGATGATGAAGGCACCCGGGACCTCTGATGAGTTGTTTGACCTTGGGCACGTTGGCGAGATCGATTCAGTGGATCCCGCCATCATTCATTCACTGTTGGCCAGCGGATTTGTGCCCGTGATCGCCCCGATTGGCTCCGGTCAGGAGGGTGAGACCTACAACATCAATGCGGACCTTGTGGCGGGAAAGATTGCAGAAATACTGAAGGCCGAAAAACTGATTCTGATGACAAACACGCCAGGCGTTTTGGATAAAGACGGCAAGCTCATTACGGGGTTAACAGCAAGAGAAATTGATGGGCTTTTTGAAGATGGAACGATCTCTGGGGGCATGTTGCCGAAAATCTCATCTGCCCTTGAGGCTGCAAAAAGTGGCGTTCAGTCTGTTCACGTGGTTGATGGTCGGGTGCCGCATTGCCTGCTGCTCGAGATTCTGACCAATGAAGGTGTTGGCACGATGATCCGGTCGCACTAGACAACAAGCCGTTTGCGTCTTCAACCTTCTCAAAAGGCCCGTGAGCCCAGGCAAGGTGGGCGACGGCCACTCTGGCTCCTCGACCTTGACAACACCCTCTATGACGCCTCGTGGCGCGTAATGGGCGAGATCAACCAGCGCATGACGCGTTATGTTGCGGATCATCTTCGGCTGCCCGACGATCAGGCGAGCGCAGTAAGACAACACTATTGGCAGCGATATGGCGCAACACTCTTGGGTCTTGTCCGCCATCACGGGGTTGACCCGGGGGATTTTCTAAGCAAGACCCACCCTGGCCCAGAGCTTCCAGAGTTCGTGCGACGGGTTCAGGGCGAGCGGCGGCGTTTAGAGCAGCTTCGGGGTGAGCGGTGGTTGTTGACCAACGCCCCCCAGCACTATGCCTGCCACGTGCTCGAGCTGATTGGCCTAAAGCACATGTTCGCCCGCATCATCACGATTGAGACAATGCGACTCTGCGGCAGGCTATGCCCAAAGCCCTCAGCGTTGATCATGCGCCATGTCATCAAGTGTTCGGGCCGCGCCCCCAGCCAGATCATCTTCGTTGACGATCACTCTGAGAATCTGCGTACGGCCCATCGGATTGGGATTCAGACCGCACGGATCTGGGCCTCTCCAACCGCCAGTGCCCGAGCACGGCATTCGGGTCGCCCCCTATCTATCCGGCGTCCAAGTTATGTGCAGCTTCAAGTAAACTCTCTTGCATTGCTTGTGCGCCACCAGCACCGGTTAAGCAGAAAATAAAATTCAAGAGATAAATCTAACCATGGATGCCTACGCAACGACTCCTGAGCAGAGCCCTGGTACCGGACGCAAACGGCCAAAGCCTGGTGAGCGTCGCCTACAGATTCTCCAAACGATTGCTGCAATGCTTCAAGACAGCGTTGCAGAGAAAGTCACAACGGCCGCCCTCGCCGGCCGATTGTCCCTGTCTGAGGCGGCCCTCTATCGACATTTTGCGAGCAAGGCCCAGATGTTTGAAGGCCTACTCGATTTCATTGAAGAGACAATTTTCTCTCTGATTAACCAGATCGAGGCGCGACAGAACTCAGCGCATGCCAAGGGTCGAGAGATTATTTTGATGCTTCTAAATTTTGCAGAGAAGAATCCCGGCATGACACGCGTCTTAGTTGGTGATGCCATTGTTAACGAAGAACCCCGGCTGCAGCAGCGCGTGAATCAGCTAATCGATCGTGTGGAGGCCTCGCTGCGACAATGTGCCCGGCTGCAATCTGCGGAAACCATCTCAGCGGCCAGCACCGCAGAGGCGGGTCTTCAGTCGGGGCTTGCCATTGCCTTTGTTCAAGGCCGTTGGCTTCAGTTTGCGAAGAGTGGTTTTCGTAAGCGTCCATCCGAGGCGGCCGAGCCGCTCGTGAAACTCCTCTTCCCCGATCCCGCCCGAATCAGCTAGCCTTACGATTTCGTTTGACGTGATTCGCTTGGCACCTGAGCAAGACCAGCGCCACAAACTGGACAGTCTGGGTTTCTCGATACGGCAAGCTGTTGCCAGATGCCGGTTTTCATATCCAGAAGCGATAAATTCTGTGCCACCGGTGTGGCCCCAGTCGTTGCTAACGAGCGGTTGATTGAGACCAGAATTTTCAGTGCTTCAGCCGCCTGCAGGCAGCCCATTGATCCCACCAAGGGGCTCAGAACACCAAAGGCGCCGCAGGCATGGGCCTCGGGCTCGGCCTGCGGGTCGAACACACAGGCGTAGCACGCACCGTCAGGGCGCCGTGGATCGATCGTCATTAACTGGCCCGACCATTCGATTGCTGCAGCACTCACGAGCGGCACAGCGTGTCTGACACAGGCTGCATTAATCAGCTGGCGAATCGCCCACTGATCCGTGCAGTCCAATACAACATCGGCATGGGCAACCGCACGATTAAGCATTACCTCATCGGCAAATGCCTGTGTCGTGATGACCCTCGTATTGGGATTCAGTCTTGCAAGCGCACGGGCTCCGGCCAGTACCTTGGCCTCCCCAATATCAGCTGGGCCAAATAGGGTCTGTCGCGCAAGGTTAGTGGCGTCAACCGTATCGCCATCAATCCACTCAATGGTGCCAACCCCGCTCGCGGTGAGATAGGTTGCCGCAGGGCAGCCAAGGCCGCCCGCACCGACAATCAACACCCGAGCATTTTGAACGGCCTCCACACCGGCATCGTCAAAGCCTTCAAGTAAGGCATGACGGCTATGCCGCAGAAGTTCATGATCGCTCACGGCGTGTCCAGTGATCGGTAATTTACCGCGCAAGAGTTAGCTGTTGTCGGGCCTTGCGGTTGTCGCGACCGGCTTACCTTTTAGGTGATTCATGGCCTGTTGTAACTGGTAATCATCGGCGCTTCCAAACTCGATGGGCTTTGTATCTTTCTGATCTTTTTGATCTTTCTGATCAGCCGTCGTTGTCGATCTGGCTGGCGATTTGGGATCTGCTTTTTTCTTATCAGCATCTTTGGATTTCGCACCACCCGGTTCTTGTCCTGCAAGGTGACGATTTAAATCGGCCTCTCGCACACGGAGTCGATCAACGATAGAGCCATCGGCCGTCTCCTCGACCCAGAGATCGGGCGTGATGCCTTTGGCCTGAATTGATTGGCCTTTCGGGGTGTAGTAACGGGCGGTGGTGAGCTTGATTGCGGTATTACTTGTCAGAGGCAATATGGTTTGGACCGAGCCCTTACCAAAGGTCTGCGTGCCAAGAATTTTGGCGCGCTGATGATCCTGCAATGCACCCGCAACAATCTCAGAGGCCGATGCAGAGCCGCTATTGACAAGCACTACCATCGGCACCTTCTTTGATTGCGCAGAAATTTTTGCAAGAGGATCATCACGTCCGCGGTGGTAGTCGCCCACCGAAGCAAAGTACTTACGCTTAGCGTCTTCTTGTCGGCCATCGGTTGAGACAACAAGTGTTTTTTCTGGAAGAAATGCGGCAGACACGCCGATCGCGCCAGTAAGTAGCCCACCCGGATCATTGCGCAGATCGAGTACCAAGGCCTTCATTGGTCCCTGATCGGCCAGCTGGTTGAAATGTTTAACCAGGTTCTCAACTGTGTGTTCCTGAAACTGGGTGATCCGAATGTAGCCGTAGCCCGGCTCTAGCATTTTGGAGCGTACGCTCTGAATCTGAATAACGTCGCGCACGATTTTGAAAATCAGTGGCTTATTTTCGCCCTTGCGGCTGACGGTTAAGGTGACTATTGTTTTTGGTTTGCCGCGCATGAGTTTTACGGCATCGTTTAAGGGAAGGCCCTTGGTCGCCTTTTCGTCGATTTTTATAATGAGATCGCCCGCCTTGACGCCTGCTTTTTCAGCAGGCGTTCCCTCAATCGGGGCAACTACACGCACGAATCCATCTTCTGTGCCCACCTCGAGACCAAGCCCGCCGAATTCGCCTTGTGTGCCGACCTGTAATTCCTTGAATGCATCGGCATCAAGATAGGCGGAGTGCGGATCCAGTCCGGTAAGCATGCCGCTGATGGCCTCAGTGATGAGTTTTTTATCTTCAACGGTTTCAACGTAGTTGGATTTGATGGCCCCGTAGACATCGGCGAACTGACGCAATTCATCAATCGGCAATGAGAGTTTGGTCTCGCGCTGCGCGACGGCGTTAAAGCCCATGCTAACCAGTACACCGCTGACAAGGCCAACGGCTACCCAACCTACGACTTGAAATCTCTTCGACATAGCGACTCTCGAGCTCCTCAGAGCAAAAACGATCTAGATGACGTTAGGCTAACCCAAGGTTGGAACGTTTAGGCTGAATTTGATGGCTGAATTTCACAGCTTACGCCGGCTGGGCTTTGCCCTGATTGGCCACTGCCGAAAGCGCGGCTGCAATGACCGCAGGGTCTGCAAGGTATTCGCGATCGACAAACTTCAGGTTTTCATCGAGACGGATGACCAGGGGCTGGGCGGTTGGAATGTTGAGATCCAAAATCGCGTGCTCTGACAACCCTTCAAGAACCTTAATCAGCGCCCGAAGCGAGTTCCCGTGGGCGGTAATCAGAATTCGCTCGCCCTGGCGTACTCGGGGCGCGATGCTGCCCTCCCAGAGGGGAAGCACCCGTTCGATCGTGTCTTTGAGGCATTCGGTGGCGGGCAGTAGCGCTGGGTCGATTCCGGCATAGCGGGGATCTTTCGCAGACCAATGGGCGTGGTCGGGTGTGAGTTCGCCGGGCCGAATGTCGTAGGCTCTGCGCCATTGCAGGACCTGCTCCTCTCCATAGTGTGCGGCGGTCTCGGCCTTATTAAGCCCTGTCAGTGCGCCGTAGTGGCGCTCGTTAAGCCGCCACTCCTTATCGACGGGTAGCCACATCTGATCCAGACGGTCAAGGGTGATCCAAAGGGTCCGAATAGCCCGTTTGAGCACAGAGGTATACGCCCTATCGAAACGGTAGCCCTTGGCTCTTAGCAGGTCACCCGCGGCCTGTGCCTCTGCGCGGCCCTGAGGGGTCAGGTCCACGTCCACCCAGCCGGTGAAGCGATTCTCAAGGTTCCACTGGCTCTGCCCGTGGCGTAATAAAACGAGGGAAAAGGTTTTGCGCATACTCGCCATTCTATAATTTCGGGATTCCGATTCCATTGAACTGAAAAGCAGAGGCCTGAGTGCAATTTTTCATCGATAACATTATTTTGCTTGCGGCGGCCTTTCTGAGTGGCGGCCTCTTGCTCTGGCCGGTCGTCACCCGGGGCTCAAGCGCGATCAACATCAATACCTTGGGGGCAACCCAGCTTCTCAATAATCAAGATGCCTTGCTCATCGATCTTCGCGAGGCGAAAGAAACCGCCCGAGGCATGGCGCCTCAGGCCATGCATGTCCCTTCGGACGCGCTTGCCGCCCAGATGGAAGAGATAAAGAAACGAATTAATCAAGGCAAGGAACAGGCACCCGTTATTCTCATGTGCCAGAGCGGCTGGCGAGGCATGAAGGCAGGTCGTTTGTTGAAAAAGGCTGGTGTTGCGGCTGTGTTTAATCTTGAGGGAGGCTTTGACGCCTGGCAGCAGGCCGGACTCCCCGTGACCAAGCGCAGCTGAAAGGGATTCTATGGCGAAGGTAGTGATGTACAGCACGGCTGTCTGCCCTTACTGCCAGAGGGCGGAGATGTTACTTAAGCAACGCGGAGTCACTGAGATCGAGAAAATCCGTATTGACCTCGACCCCGCCCAGCGTGATGCCATGATGCAAAAGACGGGTCGCCGAACAGTTCCGCAGATTTATATTGGCGAGCACCATGTTGGCGGGTTCGATGATCTTGCTGCGCTTGACCGGCAAGGGGCGCTCGCCTCCCTGCTGGCTGGATGATTGGCCTTCGCTTTTCCTATTTACGTTTATCTAACTGAGAGAGTGGCATGACTGAATCATTAGGCGCAGCCAACGCTGAGGCAATCGCTCCCCAATTTAATCTGCAGCGGGTCTACCTGAAGGACCTCTCGCTTGAGATTCCAGACGCGCCAGCGGTGTTTCTTGATCAGGCAGAGCCGAAGCTTGAGTTCCAGATCGACACGATGGAAAAAGAGCTGCAGCCCGGTCTTTACGAAGTCGGAGTCCGCTGTACCGTGACCTGTCGCGTAAATGACAGGGTAGGCTTTCTTGTTGAGGCGACCCAGGCAGCGATTTTTGAAATCCTGGGCGTATCGGCAGACCAACTCGCCTTGCTTAAGGGAATCTCTTGCCCGAGCATTATTTACCCCTATCTGCGCGCAAACCTTGCGGATGTAATCCAGCGGGCGAGCTTTCCGCCGGTCCATTTGGCCGAACTCAATTGGGAGGCCTTCTATCAGCAGCGCCAGGCCTCACAACAGTCCGCCAATCACGGCTCTGAGAGCGGTCTGATTCTTCCAACTCAATAATGGGTAAGAACCCCATGCGGCTCCCTGTTCTGGTGATCGGTGCGGGTGCATGGGGCACGGCGATTGCGGTCCATTTTGCTCGCCGCACTGACCAGGGTTGGGTAATCCTGGCCGGCCGCGATGCTGATCAGATGCTTTCGGTTAATGCCCATCGAGAGAATAAAAAATACCTGCCCGGGGTTATCCTGCCCGCAACGCTTCAGGCCACCTCCGACCTTTCGGCGGCCTGTGTTGACTGGCGTGCGCAGGCGCAGGCAACAGGCGCAGGCCTTCTCATTCTGGCAACCCCCTTATCAGGCCTTGAGGCATCGGCTGCTGAGGTCTTTAGGCTCCTTGGCCCGCCCCGGCCAGGAGAGGGATTGCTATGGCTCGCAAAGGGCCTGCGATTGGCGGGCGGGTTTCAATGGCCACATCAGATTGTGTCGGCGCAATGCAAGGGTTGGCCAAGTGGTGCTTTGTCAGGCCCGAGTTTTGCCCAAGAGGTTGCGGCGGGTCTACCGGTTGCACTGACCCTTGCGAGTCAGGATCTCGTCTGGGCGAGAGCAGTCGCGCAGGCCTGTCATGGCGCAGGATTGCGGGTCTACGTCACCAATGATTTGGTGGGCGTTGAACTCGGTGGTGCTATGAAAAATGTCTTAGCGATTGCAGCGGGCGTCTGTGATGGGCTCGCCTTAGGCGCGAACGCACGCGCAGCCCTGCTCACCCGAGGCTTGGCTGAGATGTCACGCCTGGGGGTTGCCATTGGTGCACAGGCCTCGACTTTCATGGGGCTTGCGACACTGGGCGACTTGATTCTCACAGCGACCGGAGACTTGTCGCGTAATCGTCGGGTAGGTCTTGCGTTGGCGGCCGGAGAAAGAATTGAAACAATCCTTCGCGATCTTGGGCACGTGGCTGAAGGGGTAACAACGGCACCCGCCTTACTGAAGCTCGCGCAGGCCCATTCGGTTGATGTTCCCATCACGCAATCCGTGGCTCAGCTGTTGTCAGGCCAATGCAGTGCCAAACAAGCGATCGATAATCTCATGTCGCGCGAACCAAGGGATGAATATGCCGGTTAAGACCGTTACCGTATTTTGTGGCTCTCGATCAGGAAAGAACGTGCAGTGGGTGTCGGTTGCGTCGGCCTGTGGTCGCAGCCTGGCGGCCCATGGTTTGGCCCTGGTTTATGGGGGCGGGTGCAATGGATTGATGGGCGCAGTGGCCCGAGCGGCGATGGAATCAAAGGGGCAGGCGACGGGCGTTATTCCTGAGAGCCTGCTTGCGATCGAGCCAGCGTTGCAGGGCCTGACAGAGCTCCTGGTCGTGGATTCCATGCACACCCGTAAATCGATTATGGCTGAACGGGCCGACGCCTTTCTGGTGCTGCCCGGTGGCATTGGTACCTATGAGGAATTCTTTGAAATGTGGACTTGGAATCAAATCGGACTGCATGACAAGCCCATTGTGCTGCTTAATGCGTTTGATTTTTATACGCCGCTTTTGCAGTTTCTGCGGCAGTCCGTTGATCATGGGTTTCTCAACCCGAAGCACCACGACCATTTAAAAGTTGCGACGACAGTTGATCAGGCGATTGATTTTCTCTTGCATGCTTAGCTGCTTGGGGCAGACGATGCGGCCTGATGGTCTAGTGCTCCATGCCGAAATCAAGCTGCCGCCAAGCCTCGTAGACAACCACCGCAACGGCGTTTGACAGATTTAGGCTGCGGTTGCCCGGCCGCATAGGAATGCGAAGGCGCTGGGGTATGGGGAAATGCTCCAATAAATCACCGAGCCCCTTGGTTTCGGAGCCAAAAATTAACCAGTCGTTCTCTTGAAATCGAATCTGGTCGGGGCGTTGCTTACCCTTTGTGGTGATGGCAAAGCAACGATCTGGGTTTGGGGCCTGCGTTGCGCAAAACGCATCCCAGCTCGCGTGTGTTTTAAGTAATGCAAGCTCATGATAATCAAGCCCAGCGCGGCGCATTTTGCTGTGATCGATTGGAAACCCGAGGGGTTCAACCAGATGTAAGCGGGCCCCCGTGTTTGCGCAGAGCCGAATGATATTGCCCGTATTTGGTGGAATTTCGGGCTCGACTAAAACGACATTGAGCATGGACGGTGTTTCGGGGCAGGAGTCGTGTTGAAGGATTTCGAAGAGGCTCTAAGGGGTTTAAATGGCCGTTGAAACGAGTTGTTCTTGCGTTGATCCTTGGGAACGTGGGCAATTACGGCAGCACTAATCACGGTTCCGCCCGCCTTGTCGATGGCCCGCATGGCCTCTCGAAGGGTCGCGCCGGTGGTCATGATGTCATCGATTAATAAAACACGTTGTCCTGCCAGATTGGCGTGGGCCTGAAAACTCTCGCAGAGGTTCTGTCCGCGTTGCGAGAGCGACAAGGTCGCCTGTCGTCGGGTGTTTTTTGTTTTCTTTAGCCAACGGGGTTTGAGCGCCAGGCCCCAATGCCTGGCGGCCTCAGCCGCGATCATCTGGGATTGGTTGTAGCCGCGCGCGCCAAGTCGCTTGCTCGTAAGTGGTACGGGGATCACGACAGGGGGGTTGCCGAGCCAGGGTTTGGGCAAGGCACCAAGGCAGGCGCCAAGTAAGCGGGCCTGGCCCCAGTCACCTCGATACTTTGCCCCATAGATGATTGGGGTCAGCGGTCCACCATAGTGCTCTCGCCATAAAACAGGAATTCGCCTGCCGGAAAACCCAAGGCTTGAGACACCCCAGGGTGTGCTCTTGACCTGCTGCGCGCAGGCCTGACAAATCTCCGATCCCCCTGCATAGGCTGCGCAGAGCATGCAGGGGGATCGGACCAGTTGACGAAGGGTTTGGTTAAACCAGCAGCGCAGACGCATCGGTTCACTATACTGAGCCAGTGCAAAAAGATCCCCTCGTCCGTCCGGTCGACCCCAAAAGTATGCGGCTTCAGCTAAGCCGTCGCGACCCTCTCGGCCTTGCCCAGCACCCCTTGTGGCGTGAGGCCGAGGCCCGACTCTTGGATCGTCTCTCCTACGTCCGGATCGATCCAAAGTCGCGGCTTGATCACGGGGTCGCCCAGCTCGGCCAGGCGGTTCACCACCCGCGGGCTTCGCTTGACATGATCTGGTCGGTGGGGCTCTTGGCCTACCTCTCGAACCTGCGTACAACCCTTGACTATTGGGTGTCGGCGCTCCGGCCGGGCGGTCTTTTAATGTTCGCGACGCTCGGGCCGGATAGCTTTCGGACCCTCGCCTTGGCACTCGGGGACTCCGCCCAAGAGCGGCATGTCGCGGGCTACCCCGACATGCACGACATAGGAGATGCCCTCGTGGCATTGAAGATCAACAATCCTGTAATGGATGCGGAGTGGCTTAGCCTGAGCTATTCAACGCCAGAGTCGGCGCTCAATGATCTGAGGTTCCTCGCGGGCAACCCGCTCTCCGATAGGCCCCGGGGGCTAAAGGCGAGGTCGTGGCGGGCCCGAGTCCTTGAGGCGATTGAATCGCTTCAGGTAGACGGAAAGATCAGCATCCCTGTGGAACTGGTTTTCGGCCACGGCTGGGCTGGGCCAGCGCAATCCCCGGAGGGAGAAATTTCACAAGATCAGGTCCAGACCATTCGTTGGGTGGGGAAGACGCCCAAAAATCTGTCTAGCGACATATAATCGCGGGCAATCGGTCGTCAGGCTTAGGCAGTCTAGGGGGAGCATGGAGACGGAGTCGAGATCATGGGTGCTCAAGCGCAATTGTGCTTTGACACCCCGGCAGCTGTTAGGCGCGTTTTTATTGGTCGGCGCCAGCACAACGGTTGTCTCGTTGGCCTGGGCATGGTCGGGCGCCTGGGTCGTTATCCCCTTTATGTTGCTGGAATGGGTCGCGCTAACGCTGGCTTTTCTGGTCTATTCGCGTCATGCGACGGACCATGAGACCGTGACCTTAGAGTCGGATCTTGTTCGGGTTGAGGTGGTCCGGGGTTCTCAGCATGATTGGCATGAACTTCCGCGAGAGTGGTTGCGCTGTCAGATCGATGAGACCAAGAAGGGCTTGGTGAGGCTGGTGAGTCAGAAGCGCGAGGTTGCAGTTGGGCAGTTTGTGAGCCAAATAGGCCGCGAGCGGTTTGTAAAAGAATTTAAAGCAGCGCTTTCGGGTTAGGCGCTGCAGAGCTGGAAAACGCAGTTGCGGTAAGACGTGTTGAATCAATAAATAACATTGAAGATTGGGGAGATCATTTCAATGGACGGTCGTTACAACCTACAAACGCCGGCGAGTGGCATGGCGGCAGATCTTTATAGCCTGCATACGTTTATGTTGGTGCTGTGTACGATAATTTTCATTGCGGTGTTTGCCGTAATGTTTTATTCCATTTATGCCCACCGTAAATCAAAGGGCCATCAGGCAGCAACCTTCCACGAGAGTACGGCCGTTGAAATCGCCTGGACACTGATTCCGCTGCTGATCGTGATTGTGATTGGCGTCTATGCGACACCGGTTGTTATTGCGCAGAAAAATACAACTGGCGCAGATATCACCATTAAAGCGACGGGCTATCAGTGGAAGTGGGGCTACGATTACCTCAAGGGCGAGGGAGAGGGAATCTCGTTTTTATCGACGCTCTCTACACCGGAAGATCAGATCCGAGGAATTGCGCCTAAGGGCGAGCACTACCTCTCAGAGGTGGATAAGGAGTTGGTGGTCCCCGTTGGCAAAAAGATTCGTGTCGTCACCACGGCCAACGATGTGATCCATGCCTGGATGGTGCCCGCGTTTGGCGTCAAGCAAGATGCGATCCCTGGTTTTGTTCGAGACACATGGTTTAAGGCCGATAAAATTGGCACCTTCCGTGGGCACTGTGCAGAGCTCTGCGGTAAGAATCATGCTTTTATGCCGATTGTGGTGAGAGTGGTATCGGCCGAGGATTACACCAAGTGGGTCGCCGCACAGCCCAAGGCGGCTCCCGTCAAAACAGCCGCCTTAGCAGCGGATGCGGCGGCAAAGCCCGCCTCTAACTAAATAGTGTTGTAAACCCAGACTCCAAGGAGAACACGATGAGTGCAGTTTTAGGACCTCAACATGGAATCGCAGGCCACGATGATCATGCCCACGATCACCCGCATGGCTGGCGTCGCTGGTTGTTTGCAACCAACCACAAAGATATCGGCACGATGTACCTGTGGTTTAGCCTCTCGATGTTTTTTGTAGGCGGAATTCTTGCGCTTGGTATCCGTACAGAGCTCTTCCAGCCGGGTCTTCAGCTTTTAAACCCAGAACTCTTTAACCAGTTCACGACCATGCATGGCCTGATCATGGTCTTTGGGGCCATCATGCCGGCGTTTGTAGGTTTCGCTAACTGGATGATCCCCCTGCAGATCGGCGCAAGCGATATGGCCTTCGCGCGGATGAATAACTTTAGTTTCTGGCTCCTAATTCCCGCCGCACTCTTGTTGGTGGTGTCATTTTTTGTTCCCGGCGGTGCAACAGCAGCCGGCTGGACGCTCTACGCACCGCTCTCAACCCAGATGGGCATTGGTATGGATCTCGCAATTTTTGCGATCCATATTCTGGGTGCAAGTTCGATCATGGGCTCCATCAACATCATCACAACAATTCTGAACATGCGCGCTCCCGGCATGACGCTCTTTAAAATGCCGATGTTCGTCTGGACCTGGCTGATTACCGCCTACCTGCTGATCGCGGTGATGCCGGTGTTAGCGGGTGCGATCACCATGCTGCTGACTGATCGCCACTTTGGTACTGCATTTTTTAATGCGGCAGGCGGCGGAGACCCTGTGATGTACCAGCATATTTTCTGGTTCTTTGGTCACCCTGAGGTCTACATCATGATTCTGCCGGCCTTTGGAATCATCTCAGAGGTTGTACCCACCTTCTCGCGCAAAAAGCTCTTTGGCTACAGCTCAATGGTGTATGCCACGGCATCGATTGCAATTCTCTCCTTCGTCGTCTGGGCCCACCATATGTTCACTGTGGGGATGCCGGTCACTGGCCAGCTCTTTTTCATGTACGCAACGATGTTGATCGCAGTGCCCACGGCCGCAAAGATTTTCAACTGGCTTGCAACAATGTGGAAGGGCTCGCTTTCCTTTGAGACCCCGATGTTATTTGCCGTCGGTTTTATCTTTGTATTCACCATGGGCGGATTTACGGGAATTATTCTTTCGGTCGCGCCGATCGATATCCAGCTCCATGACACCTATTATGTGGTGGCCCACTTCCACTATGTCTTGGTCGCAGGCTCGCTCTTCGCGCTCTTTTCGGGCCTCTACTTCTGGCTTCCGAAATGGACAGGCCACATGTACGACGAGACTCTCGGCAAATGGCACTTCTGGCTGTCGATGATTTTCTTTAACGTCACCTTCTTCCCTATGCATTTCCTAGGGTTGGCAGGAATGCCGCGTCGTTACGCCGACTACAACATGCAGTTTGCCGACTTCAACGCCCTGGCATCAGTAGGGGCGTTCGGGTTTGGCTTAAGCCAGCTGCTCTTGGTCTATGTCGTGATCAAGTGCATCAAGGGTGGCCCTAAGGCGGCTGATAACCCCTGGGGAAGTCAGTATGGCCTCGAGTGGAGTGTGCCGTCGCCAGCACCGTTCCATACCTTTGAAACTCCGCCGGTTGTGAAGTAGGCGTGGTCTCGCTCGACCCCGAACAAGGCAGAACGGCCTCCATGCAGAGCAAAGACTCTCGAGGATCGAATCTTCGGCTCGCCCTGATCTTGGCATCAGTGGCGGCCGTATTTTTCGCCGGCATCGTGGCGAAGTACACCCTGCTTCAGTGATGCAGCACGATAGCGATCAGCCTCGAGATAACAGCCGCATGATGGGCAAGCTGCTGATGGCGGCGATTCTGATGTTTGGCTTTGGATTTGCGTTGGTTCCGTTTTACGAAAAGATCTGTGAGGTTACGGGTATTAATATCCTGGCCCGAAAAGACAAGCTCGATTATTCAGAGGCCAGAGAGTTCGCAAAGAATACCCAGGTCGATACCTCGCGACAAATCACGATCGAGTTTGATGCCAACGTTCAGGGTGCGATGGCCTTTAAGCCTAAAACAGCCTACATGACAGTGCATCCCGGTGAGCTTGCAACGGTCACCTATGAATTGGTCAATGCCACCCAAGCCAGTCTCGTGGGCCAGGCCATTCCGAGTTACGCACCGCGCCACTCAGCGACGCACTTTAAAAAGCTTGAATGTTTTTGTTTTCAGCAGCAGGAACTCAAGGGTCGTGAGCGTCGTGAGTTTCCGGTGGTCTTTGTAATTGATCCGAAACTGCCCGCTGATATTTCGACAATTACTCTGAGCTATACATTTTTTGAGGTCGCAGGTCGTGCGCAGGCGCCCACTCTGATTCGGGCGGGGAGCTAAGGGATGCAGGAATTAAAGCAGGCTGCCGCCCGAAGGCCTAATCTGCTTCAGACGGTTTCAGCAGTGCTCTGGTCTTTTTTTGGAGTGAGAAAGGGCCGTGATCACGACCGTGACATGGCCCAGTTAAATCCGGTGCATGTCGTGATTACCGGTGTCGTTCTTGGAGTTTTGTTTGTGTTGACATTATTGATGATTGTCAAAAGCGTCATCAATTGAGCATTAGATTCGAATAGGGGAGATTCATGAGTTCAAGTAGCCACGCACCATATTATTTCGTGCCCGCGCCAAGCAAGTGGCCCGCTGTTGGGTCATTGGCAATGCTCTTTACA
>Ga0247831_1004429_pt1 | contig 18792 bp, 22 predicted proteins | sample LaCruzMarch2015__9_FD_192406 | JGI IMG/M metagenome (GOLD analysis project Ga0247831, IMG submission 192406) | Freshwater microbial communities from meromictic Lake La Cruz, Castile-La Mancha, Spain - LaCruzMarch2015_1m | ecosystem: Environmental > Aquatic > Freshwater > Lake | place: Spain... | reverse complement strand
GATCTATATATAGTCGTGTCTATTGATAATAAACCATTTCGGTAATAAGTCCTGTGAGATCCGACTGTATTATCAATTCTTTGAAATGCCACTCTAGATCCACTTGACATATAACTTGGTTGAGAAACCTCAATTGCTGAAGATAAATTACAATTATTAAAAACTAAATCAAGAACTTGATTACTTGGCTCTACTGATGCAGCTACACCGATTCGTATATCACCACCACTATGAGTACCTATATTACAATTATTAAATACTATTTGTGCAGCTTGTGGCTCCGTTGGATAATTAGTTATTGAGAAATATAAACCATATACTGATCCAAATGCAGCTTCACCTTGAATGTTAGCATTATTTAAATAAAGTTGTTTACATTGACCACTTGAGTTAAAAGATCCGTATAAATTAGCAGTAGTATTTCCTATACTAGTCAAATCATCAATTCTAGAATTAACATTACCATATAACGAGCAACCGATTGTATTTCTTATAGATTTATTACCGGTAGGATGAAATCCTGTATCTAATGTATCTTTAAAAAACACTAAAAATCCATATATATTAGAGCGTGCAACATTATTATTAAATCTATCAGAAATAACATATGTACTTACTTGTCCGTATTGGTATCCCCAGTTAGCAGATACACCAGACACTCTATTATTTTCAATATCAATAGTGTTATTAAGGCACATGATTCCACTAATTGCAGATGATGTTCCACCAAAAATAAGACAATTATTAGTTATATAACTATTTACCGCAAGTGCTGGCTGACGAGTTGGAGCAGTAGGTTGATAAACAAGACCACCGGTTGTATATCTTGTATTATAAACACAGTTATCCATTATAACATTATAATAGGAAGTGGTGTTTGTGCCTGTAAGTGTTAGAAAAAGAGCATTACCACAATCGTTGAATGAGCAATCTTTAATACTTTGAGTTCCAATAGCATTCGATGATGTAACACCACCACCGTTTAAGTAAAAAACGCCAACACCAGCAGCACCAGCACCCATATAGACAAACTCAGTTGAATCAACTTCTATAATTGAAGTAACTGCTCCTTGACTTATATAAGTTCTGACTAAGGGATTTGTACATAATATCCTACAATTTCTAGTTAAGTTTATAACTTCTCCTGCAAAAATACCAGTACCTGAGTGAAAGTTTGATGCAGATACACCCATTGTTAAAGTAGTTCCAGAAACATTAGTCAATACTCTTCTATCGTATGCAGTTGTTGTCCTATTTGTCGGTGCTATAACTACCTCATCACCGATCTTCCACCCAGTTGTAACTGATGTTGTAGCAGTAACAGAGAATGTTGCCATATCAGTGCTTAGAGTTGTCCATGTATAACTCATAGTTGTTCCAGCTGTCCTAAAATAAGAGAATTCATTTACTTGAATTCTGCGTCCATTGGCAACTCCAGCATTGATATATAAACTAGCAGTGACACCAGGTTGAATTCTTGATGATGTTGTGCCCATTCTATATGTTCCACCATTTATCCAAAGTGATACATTAAGACCTACATATACCTCTCCTGCTAACCTAAGCTCAGTTGTAGCATTTGTAGCCCAATCTAATGTACCTATATGACCAATTGATATAGCTCCAAATTCTGTGGAATTATTATTATTCATTGTTACAGTTATTGGTGTGGATGCACCTGCACCTGTAAGTAGTCCATTTATGTAAAGCAAATCAGTGGAAGCAGGAGCAGCCGTGGTTGATGTTGTGAATAATCTAGTATAATTATTTACTGCTGTTCCATAATACATATTAAGCATATTAACAGTACTTGTCCTTAATCTTAGTTGATATGACTGTGTTGAGCTCAATGTAACACCAGATGAGAATCTAAAATACAAACCTTTTGGATTTGCTACAATCTGACCTGGTATATCAGTCATATTAACCGTGACTAATGCAGATTGTGTAGCTAGAGTCGAATTATATAATTGCACATCAAATGTACCAGTAGTTCCTACTCTAGAACCCAGTAATAACCAAACTCCTGTGAAATTAACTACACCCGGTGAGAATGTTGGACTAGCAACAAAAGTAGTTGTAACTGTTTGAGCACCCGTAACTATTAAAAAACTACCGCTGGCAGTTGGATTAACAACTTCCCAAGTTGATGCAGATGTAAAATTACCATTTGATACGCTATGTAATATTGCCATAATTATAAATAAGTTTCTAAAAATTGAATATATGAATCTGCAAAATCGGTCCAAATACTATCTTCATCATCAAACATTTTAATTATCTCTCTAGTGATAAAATTACCATCTTTGTAAATAATTAATGTTTGTAATATACAGTCTGCTTCGAATGATTTGTTAATATATTCATATGTCCACATACTCTATTTATTATTTTATGCAAACCCTTTAACAAATGCGATAACATCCCATTTATCATCTTGAGCATTATATATAGCACCTATATAATCAGTTATGCTTGGAGCGGTAGAAAGAACAACTGATGTTATATCAGTTCCTAATCTAAATTTAGTATCAAGTGTGATAGTTCTTCCACCAGTTGCATCTTGTTTAATTCTCCAAATTATTCTTTTACCACTTGTTGGATTAGTAGGATTTGAAAGAGTTCTATTTCCAGCTAATGTTACATAAAAAACATTACCTAAAGATGAATCAGTAGCAATTAAAGCCCCATCAGTTAGTAAAGAAACGGTACTTTCACCAGATGGTGGTCCAGTATTTCCTTGGGGTCCCGATAAACCCTGAGGTCCCGATAAACCTTGAGGTCCTGTTGTTCCTTGAGGTCCAACAAGTCCAACTATTGCAATAGTGGTTGATGCATATGAATATCTTTGAGAGCCTTCTGTATAGAAGGTTAAGTTATGTGTGTTATTATCATTATTATGGGCATAAACTCTAACTACTAATCTATCTGATAAAGACATGGTAGCCCCTGCAAAAAATCCATCTGTAATAAACATCTGTGATACCGTATTCACAACAGATGGTGTTGGATCGGTATTAAAAAGTAATGTTTCTGTTGAACCAACAACTTTATATACTCCTGCTGAAAAATCCCAGCTACTACTACTATTAGCAAGAGCGTGTATAAAAAAGCTCCAAATTCCAGCTGGTATGCTTGTTACTCCAGGTACTCCACTATCTGTCGCAAATGGTCCAAAAGTAGCAGTTGCTCCTGATGCAATACTACCAGAATTCCAAGATACTTCACTGGTTAAAGTTGGATCTGGACTAAATTGTTTATAAGCTGGTGATCCTAATGTAGATGATGCGGTTAAAGAGTAATTTAAATAATATGTTTTACCACCTGATATACCATTTATACCAATATTTCCTTGAGGACCTGTTAGTCCTTGAGTACCAGTAAGTCCTTGAGGACCAGATCCACCGCTAATACTTGATACTTCTCTATACTTAACATAACTATCCGTATCCCATACAAGTAATCTATCTGCATTTATATTAGATGCTGTTGCAATTTTAAGTTTAGGAACATAAACCACACTACACTCACTATTAAGTGTAAGCGATGATCCTCCAATTATAACTGAATTACAAGAAAATCGTAAAACCGATTTATAAGATGAAATTATAGAAGAAAGACAAGATGAACAGCATATTTCATTTGTTCCACCACCAATTATAGTTGAATAATTAGATGTTGTATTTAAACAATTTGCTCCACCAGCAATTATAGCTGAGTTTGTTGTATTTGTCATCGAATTCTGGTAGCCACCAAAAACTCCTCCACTTGGTGAGCAATATACACAATTATTATTACCTCCAATTATACTGGACCTACAAGAGCTGTATAAATTATTATTATAACCACCAATTATAGCTGACTGCTTACCATAGTAATGTAGTTTATTATTACATCCACCAATTATACTAGAATCATAACTATTACTATATAAACAATTGCCACAACCACTAATTATACTTGATTGAAACGAATCAACATTATTTGCATTACCACCGATTACAGCCGATCTATAAGATGTAGATGTTATAGTATTAGATCCACCTGAACCAACCACCTGAAAGAGAGGACTTGATATAATTCCACTTCCATCTCCAAAAGCAATTTCATTAACTGATATAACAGGAACTGGTCCAGTTGGTCCTAGATCTCCTTGTGTTCCTAGATCTCCTTGTGGTCCTAAGTCTCCTTGTGGTCCTAGATCCCCTTGAGGTCCTAGATCTCCTTGTGGTCCTAAATCTCCTTGTGGTCCCATATCGCCTTGTGGTCCCAAATCACCCTGAGGTCCTAAATCCCCTTGAGGTCCTAAATCCCCTTGAGGTCCTAGATCTCCTTGAGGCCCTAAATCTCCCTGAGGTCCTAGATCGCCTTGAGGTCCTAGATCGCCTTGAGGTCCTAAATCTCCTTGTGGTCCGGTAATTCCTTGATCTCCCTGAGGTCCCAAATCTCCTTGTGGTCCAGTATCTCCTTGATTACCAGTTGATCCACCACCATCTCCTTGAAAACCTTGAGGTCCAGTATCACCAGTTGATCCACCACCAGATCCTTGATAACCCTGAGGTCCAGTATCTCCAGTTGATCCACCACCAGCACCTTGATATCCTTGAGGACCTTGACTACCAGAACCTCCACCACCAAGTGAATAAGTCCAACCTAAATTACCAGCACCATCTGTAAATATAACTTGCCCAGGTAATCCATCATAGTGTGGGAAAGCATATGATTGAGTAGATGAACCTGCTATATTTAATGATCCACCAGAAGCAGATATTAAAACTGGATCCACACCACCACCAATGTAGATAGCATCTACATTTATGGATGAACCAGTTGATGATATTTTAGCATCACCAAGATATATTGTATTTCCACTTAACCATAAATCTCTCCATCTACCTGATGGTGTGGCGCCTAAATCATAAATTGCATCTGCTCCAGGTATTAAATTACTATTAACAAATCCATCTATTTCTAAGTTTCCACCTATTGATAACGTTCCAGTAGTAGACATAGTTATCATTCCATTTACTGAAAAATCAACATAACTTCTAGCAATTGAATTCCCAATATCAAATAATAAAGATCCACCAGATACATTAATTGGTCCTATACCAAGTCCACTTCTAAATTCAAATGTAGTATTTGCAGTTTCAGATCCAATTACAAATTGATTATTTGAAGAGTTACCAGTTGTTGCAAACATAGTAGTATATTCTCCTGTTATAGCTAAGGAAAATGCTACACTAGTTCTACCAGCGCCACTTGTAAAGTGATATGCTGTTTGAGATGGATTATTACTAGCATCAAAATTTTCATTTACAGAAAATCCATTCTGACCATGTGCATAAATAATTTGCTCTCCTATTGTCAGAGTATCTTGTATGTGGACACTCCCTATAAAATTATGGTTATCTCCAGATGATGTTCCAATATTAGAGGATCCCCAGACATTTAATGTAGATCCATCAAATGTTAGATTATCTTCAGCATTTATGTCATATGATGTTACACCAGATGTCAATAATTTATTTTCTCCATAATTTGTAACTTCTGCTCCAGTTGCACCTTGAGGACCAGTATCTCCTTGTGGACCGGTTACACCTTGAGGTCCAGTTACACCACCATAGAATATATTAATTACATCACCAGTTGCCCCCTGAGGACCGGTAGCTCCTGTTGCACCACTTCCACCACCACCTCCAAATCCAGCTGGACCTACTGTTGATCCATCTGGTATCAATGATCCGGCTGATATATTGTAAGCTGAAAATATAGAGGAGTTTTCTAAAGTTAGTGTCCTACCAGATCTACCAGAGATTGATGCTGCACTTTTTGTATTATAAGTATAAGACAAAACTTTGAAATATCCAACCAGAGTTGGGGATAAATCAGAGTTCGTTATCTGAACAACTTGGTTTGTAGAAGCCCAAGTCGGATCAGAGTCAATTGTGAATGTTATACTAGAACCAACCGCTGGCATCAGCAGTGGCGTACTTCGTACTTTAGTTATTTGAGCCACTAAATTTTAATACTTTATCTTATATATTAAAATTTAGGATTTTAAATATCAATATCTATAATTTAGAAGAGTTATCTAGAAATTCTTTCTCACTTACTGTAAGAGAACCAATGCCATATACTGAAATCTTATCCAAGATGTTATCAATATTATAGTTAGATGTTGATTGTTCAACATGTATAAAAGATAGTGACTTCATATCTTTTAAAAAACTTGAATAATTTTGAGAGAAACAAACTTCTTTTTTATTTGGTGATTTTGTCCAAGCAATGGTTTCGTATTTAGAATTATCTAACCATATCTTTAAATAACCATCTCTCTTTAGATCCATTAAAACTTTAGATTCAACATAATTTGAAATCCCATTATCTCTTAACATTTTCTCAAATTCTTGAGCACTACTAAACCTTGTTAAGTGGATGCAAATTATATTCTTTGGGTTAAAATTCATTAAACTTTTATTTAAAAAAATTTAAAAAGTTTTGTAAAACTTAATCAAGATTTACCTATATTAGATGTGTTAATTTAGATTTTCCTCCTCAGGTAAAACCTCAGGTGGATTGGCATTTTCTAATTTCCTATCACGTAAATTCATTAGTGAATTATAACCACCATAAGCCAACCAAATTCCAATAATCTGAACAAATTCAAAACTGTCTAGAGTACTCAAATTTTTAAAAACATATATAATTGTCAAAATAATAAAAACATTGAAAACAATGAATCTTTCAATTTTTTTAGAACTGAATAAAGATTTTCTATTAGAGAAAGTCATTATCAACTCTTTAAAATAATCTACACCTTTGTTTGATTTATCTGGTTTTTTAGTATTCATACTATTATATATTAATAAAAAAATATAACTATTTCCTAATATGACGAAAGCAAAAGTTATTAAATTACAAAACATTGCAGAAAAAGATGAATCTTTAATGTATGTTAGAACAGGTGATATATTTGAAGGTCAGATTAAAACTTGGCCAGAAATTGGTGAGTGCTTTTATTTATGGGATGGGAATCAATATGTTTTAAGAACAACACCAATTACTGAATTAATTGGTGATAGAGAATTTAAAACTCTAAATTCTATCTATAAAATAGTCACTAAGAGTGATGAACGTGATGAACAAATCAAAATAATATTACAATGAGAAAATCTTGTAAAGAATGTCCTTATAAGGTAAAGTCGGAACATAATAAGAAATTCCCAGATTATGTTGATAAAATGTTTAATTCTGGAATTATCAAAACAAAGAAACACACTTGTCATATGATAGGTAATGTTTGGAGCGAACCAACCGAAAAAAAAGTTTGTATAGGATCAATTGAAAATGAAAGTTGTCTGTAAGGTAAGTCATATAAACACACTCACCTATTTAAAAGTATATGAAGTTGTTTATCATAACGTAGATGGTTATCATAACGTAGATGGTGGTGGTTATATTATAATTGATGATTTTGAAAATAAGCAGTATTACTATTCTGGATATTTCATGTCTTTAGAAGAAGGTAGAGACAATAAATTAAATTCAATACTTAAATAAGATTATGAAAATAAGAGACAAAATTGCTAAAATTAAAAAAATTCACTCAATTGTCTCGTCTATTCTTTTTATAGTGGTTCTAACCTTTTGCATTTTTAATGCAAAAGAATTAAATTTAACCGAAACATCATTATCAAATTACGGTATTAACGATAAAACTGGATATATTTGGAATATATCCCTATTCATTTTAGGAATTTTACTATATCTACACGCTCTAAGAAATATATTTAGATATTATTCATCTGCTCAAATTAGTTCAAGATTAGTTTTATCATTCACAATCTCAAGCTTGTGCCTATTATTAACAGCATCAATTGATATGAGTTATAAAATACATGACTCATTTGCTGTCTCTTATTTTATAGGTTATATTGTTTCTATATTTCTTTTTGGTTATAAGCTTCTAAATACAGATTTTAGAATTGGTATTTCATCAATATTAATTTCTATTTGTTGTCTAATATTCCCGATATTGACTACATATTTATTTAAAGGATGGGCAATACCAGAAATAATACATACTCTATTCATCCTAATTTGGGTGATTATGTTAAGTTTTGATACAGAATATAAAAACTTAATTAAAAAAATTGGATTTTAAATATATGAAATGGCGAATAACAAAACTAATTCCATTAAATCTTTTTCTAAAAATTAGAATATGGTTTATTTGTAAATTATTACCAAAACTATTAAATAATAAAATAACCTCTGATTCTAAAAATGGATATGAACTATCATTTAAAGATGATTTTGATAGTTTTAACAAATCAATTTGGCAGAACTATCCATATTTTGGATACAGATTTCATCCCGGTAATATTGTAGATAAAGGAATAGCTCCTTTTCAATTCCATGATCCAAGTTGTATATCCGTAGAAAATTCTATACTTAGATTAGAATGTAATGATACACCTACTATTATTAAGTATGTTGATTATGATGGAAAAGATTATGGATTTTATAAAATTCCATATCAAGTTGGTTGGATACAAACAATGCCTAATACATTTCAACAAAAATATGGTTACTTTGAAATAAGATCAAAGTCACCTTATAGTGATGGAACTTGGCCTGCTTTTTGGCTAGCTTCTACCGAGTCTTGGCCTCCTGAAATTGATATATTTGAAATATACACATCTGATGGACAAACACGTTCAACATCAACTATTCATTGGGGTAAAGATCCTGGACATCCAATGACTGGATTTGGACATACAACACTACCATTACATTTAGATTTCTCAGTATTTGGTTGTGATTGGAATGAGAAAACTATTAAGATATATTATAATGGTTGGTTAGTAAGAGTTTTTCCAACTCCAAGTGATTTCAAATATGAAATGAATATTATTATTAATAATGCTGTTCAGACTGATGAAAGTGGATTAAATAGAGACCGCATAACATCACCAAACTACTTTGATGTGGATTATGTTAAAGTTTGGAAGAAATTATAATTCCTTTTTCTTATCGTCTTTAACAACCATATTGGCTGGGTGAATCTCTTCGATATCTTTAGCATCAAATGGATTAGCAGCTAAAGAATCTTTATCAGATCTTTTATCTTCACGAAAATCTTTTGCTAACTCTTCCCAAGAAACAGTTGGTTCTTTAAATTCTTTGTATGTTTTGATATTTTTCATAAATTATATATTAATATGGAAAACTTTCTTTTAGTCGCTTTAAATCTAAATAGGAAATGGATACCATATTTAATATATAGTAAATAATGGAAAAGATTTTAAACTGGCAACTATTCTTAGAAAGTGAAAAATATATTGCAATAAATGAAGAAATTGCAATGCGTGAAATTTGGGACAAAACAATTAATAAAATAAAAGAAATTCCAAAAATCTCACAGAGGAAATTAATACAAAGTGCTATATTCACCTTATTAACAATTGGTAGTGTCGGTAGTGTTGTTAATCTTATAAATAACTCAAATGCTGATGATGATGTGAAAATAGAGGCCATCAGTACAATTGATAGATTAGAAGTACAGAATGGATCTTTATTTACACTATCTGATAGAGGATGGGATCATATAAGAGAATCAGAGAAACTAAAATTAAAAGGATATAAACTAGGAGATAGAATGATAACCATTGGATATGGTCATGCTGAAAGGATAGGAAAATCTAAGTATAGAGAAGGACAGAGAATATCCGAAGAAGAAGCAGATAAATTATTAAGAAGTGATTTAAAAGAAAAAGCAGATGGAGTTAGAAGGATTTTTTCAAATTGGAAAAAAGAGGGAATAGATATTAAAATAACACAATCTATGTTTGATGCATTAGTATCAATAGCATATAATGCAGGAGTTGGTGGTCTGAGTAGGAGTCCAATTATGGCATTTCTAAAAGAAAGAGACTACGAAAAAGCAGCTGAGAGTATTAAAGATTTTAAAGTTTTGAAAAAATTTCCAGGTCTAAAAGATAGAAGACAACGGGAATATGATCTATTCGTAGCTGGATTATAAATCAAATTAAATGTATGAAAATTAAATTAGAGATGAAAAAGTTTAGACTTTTTCTTATAGATTTCATAGAAAGAATGAAACAAGAAGGTGAAGAAACTTCTGAAGCATATAAAATACTTATTCGTTATGTAAAAGGAGATCATGTTTCAAAAGAAGAATGTGATAAATTTAAAGAACAAATGATAGATGTAATAAAAATTCTAGGAATAGGAATTCCATATATGTTGATACCTGGATCTAGTTTGTTACTAGCTCTTGTAGTATCTATAGCAAAAAAATATAAAATAAATATTTTACCATCATCATTTAAGGATATAATGGATAAATGAAATTAATTTTTTTAAATCTAGCTTTTTTAATTAGCTTTTTAGTTAAAAGTCAATGCGCCATGGTTGATGGTGTTTCAATTGGCAATGTAGTATGTAATACACCTTGTGTTAATCTGATTGCAAATTATTCTACATCCAATCAAACTAATGTTTATTCAATACAATCTATACCCTATAACCCCAACCCATATAGTAATGGAACACTCTATACTATCCCAATAGATGATAGATGGTCTGGTGTTATAAATCTACCATTTTCTTTTTGTTTTTTCGGACAAACTTACAATCAATTCGTTTTAGGAACAAATGGTGTTATATCTTTTAACCTAGCATATTCTAATTTATATTGTCCTTGGCCATTCACCAATACAATTCCAACAAATTGGCCAAATCCAGCTCCGGGTTTTCCAAGACCAATGATTGGATTGTATCATGATATTGATCCATCAGTTGCATCAGATCCAACTGAACCTTGCCAACCAAATTGTGGAGAAGTTAGATATGGTATTTATGGAAATTATCCTTGTAGAAAATTTGTAGTATCGTATAACAATATTCCACACTATAATTGTCCATTAAACAAATCTAAATTTCAAATAATATTATATGAATTTACAAATATTATAGAAATACATGTTGAGAGAAAACAAACCTGTGGTGCTTGGAATGGCGGCCGAGCTTGTCTAGGTATTCAAAATGGACTAGGAACAATAGGATATGCACCACCTGGTAGAAATACTGCAAACTGGACAATATTAAATACACCAGAAGCATGGAGATTTTCACCGGTTGGACCACCTACAACACAATTCGGTTGGTATGATATGTTAGGTAATCTTTTAAGTAATAGTCCGTCATTTCAAGTTTGTCCAGCTTCAACAACACAATATGTTGCGCGAATTACCAATTGTGGTGTCTCACTATCAGACACAGTTATAGTAAATGTTAATTATTCTGTAAATACTGGTCCAATTTATCGTGAATAGTATTTAATATATAATCTATGCAGATTAGAAAATTAACCGATAAAAAACCAAATATTTTAATTTTTCAAGGTTCTCCAAGAAAAGTAGATTCCTGCGCGAATCAAATTCCAAAATCACAAATAGTGGCGGAATATATTTTAGAAAAATGGATTCCTTTTGCAAATTTTGAATTTATTGATTTAAGTATTGGTAAAGTTAATATACAACCTTGTAAGGGATGTGTATCAACTTCTAATGGTATGCACTGTCATTGGCACTGCAGTTGTTATTCAAAATCATCTGAAACCAAACCAGATTTAATGTACGAGGCAGATATATATGATAGATTAGAACAATGTGATGGTTTCTTAGTTATCACACCTATACATTGGTATTCAGTTTCATCACAAGTAAAAGCAATGTTTGATAGATTAGTTTGTGCAAATCAGACAATAACACAAGAACAAGCTTTGCAAATATTTGGTAAAGGTAATACAAAAAATTCACAATTAACAGGAAGAGCTGAAATATCTGGACAATATAAAGATTTACTTAAAAACCATTTAGAAGGTAAATGGGCAGCTTTCTATGCACACGGTGATGATGGTGCAAATGATTATGATGGAAATCAACCTGATACAGGTGATAAGGTTTGGGATGTTAGAAACTCAGTTATGCCATTAGTATATCAGTGTAGATATTCTGGAATAAACTGTCCAGATGATTTAGTAGAAAGTTTCTATGTTAATAAGGGTAAAGATTATTATCAAGCTAATATGGATATGCCTAAAACATTTGAATTTTTTGAAAAGGCAGATGTTTTAATTGAAAAACTAATTGACTATATAAACTTATGAAATATATTCTACTAATTATTTTAATATTTTTTTCTTGTAATAGTTTGCAAAGAGACCTTAATAAAATGCAAAGAAAGAAAAAGAGAAATGAAAGAATAGAGAGACGTGAGAAGATGGAGATGGAAATTGATACTACTCATTTTAGATGGTATCCGTTATCTGATAGTGCAATAATCGGTACTCCAAAAATATTAAAATAAATACTCTAATACCGAATCCCAATTTGGAAACTTATCACTTCCAAAATGTATATGTTCTCCGCCAAATTTAGTAACACCATATTTGGTTCTATCATCTATTAGTGCTCTACCAGTAAAAAGGGATTTATCATTTGATATAATCAATCTTTTATAAGCAGATTCACCAAGATACTTCTCAACCCATAATCTTTTATCTGTATAACAAGATGGATTTTCCCAACTTGGAGCAGTTAAGATATAAACTTCGTATTTTTTAGAAAGTTTTTCAAATGCTTCTAAGGCACCTGGCATTAGAGGTAGATCAGCATAAAAACCTGGCATATGATACAACTTCTTTTTAAAAAGTTCAGTTGTTGTCATTCCAAGTTTCTCACTCCAGACTTTCATTCCAGCCTCAGCATCGGCCAGAACTCCATCCATATCAATAAAAATAAGTTCTCTAGGGTTTTCTAAATATCCATAAACTGGATCTTTTGTAGAATTTCCGAATTCTTGTGGGTTCATAAACTAAAAATATTATAGTAAATATAAAATATTTAGTTTAATATTCTACTAACAACCTTCTTAAATCTTTCTATTTCACTCAAATAAAATTCAACTTCACTCTCATTAATATCTTCAAAATAACTCATAAATCTATAAGGTGGTTTTATATTATCAACAGAATAATAGATGTCTCTTAGTTTAAACCTATCTGAATTTTTCCAAACAGATTTTATAGATGAACATGCCACTATAAGTGATTCTAAATCTTCATATGTTTCAATTTTGTAGTTTTTAATTAAATCAGTAATAAATACATTTAACTCTTCTATCTTATCAAAAATCGGCTTTAAATACTGCTTACTCGGTTCATTTAAAGTCTTTTTAATTGATTCAATAGATACAGATACTTCTTTATTATATTGCATATTCTTTGAAAGAACTCTTTCTAGAATATTTTTACAAGTAGAGTAATAATACTTTACTGTCTCTGGATCTTTTTCTGACATAAATTTATATAGTGCAGTAACAAAGCTATCTAAATCACCCGCATTTCTTCCTTGAAGTACATAATATCCCATTTGAGAATATCCCAAAATTCTTTTAAACATCACATCTATATTTGCTAAGTCAGCAGATATATTTAGATTTTTAGAAATAGTAGTTAAATACCTTTCAATATTCTGTGTCTTAATATCACCAACTGGAGTCAATGCTAAAGCTCCTTTTCTAGCCTCACCTCGCTCATCTTTTAATTGAATTCCTCTTTTATATTCTGATTTTTTCAAATCTAAATAATCTAGTACTAGAGCAAAATGAGCATTAGTTAACTTTTTATCCATATTATAATCATCCTCTATTACCATGCGTCTCATGTTTAATATATTATTCCACTCATAAGCATTTGGTTCAGTATCAATTTCGGATGGTTTATATTTTGATTTTGGAATCAAAAGTTTCGGAACTCCTGTATATTCATCACCACTAGATACTACCCAGGAACATCTTCCAAATTTTCGCCAATCACCAAAATCAGGCTCAGATCCATCATAAGAATCTTGTATTATATAAGTGCGCATCGATGGTCTGTCGGCCTTAAAAATTCTACCAACCAATAGTTCTGTTCTAGGCCCGCCTTCTGATGGGGAGTTCGTACTTAAAGCATAAACATGTGGCAGGAAGTAACGAATAGAATTGGCAATATGCATGGCGACACTATTTCTAAGAGATATCTTTACATAAGAACCAGTTGGTAGAGAATGAATATCACTTTTTGTTAAAGAGGTAGTTTCCACATAATCATCAATATTTCTTGACCAATTAGCATCCTGATCTACATAATTAGATGTTGTTTTAAATTGATTTCTTATTCTACCATCAGTTGCAGTAGTTAATACATATTCGCCGTCTTTACTAAACCAAAACTTAATCCACTTGATATCAAATGTTGTCTTAGGTTTTACACCAGTGCCACTACAAACAGGACAAACAACATTACGAACAGTCCTTCCCCATTTACGATCAATCTTACCAGTACCACCACATCCAGCACCAGGAACATAATGGTCTGGAAAAGCATCAACACTCATTGCATCACAAGGAGCATCATTAATATTCTGATTGAGTTTTAGAGCTTTTCTAAATGGTAAATACTGAAAATAGTCATCAGAATATTCACTATATGGTAGATCAATCTTATTAGCAATAGTTTTTAATTGCTCCAAAAACTTACCTTTAGAATCTTTATTTATAAATGCTAAAGTTTTGCTTAATTTATCAGATTTGAAAGCTTCAAATAATTTAAAAGATTTTATATTTTTCATATATTAGGTCCCACAATTTCAACTTTAGTTCCTGATTTTTTCAAATCAGTAATAATTTTTTTAGTATCCTTACTAGATAATATATCACCAGATATAACTAACTTAGATAATCCTAATTGTGATATATCTTTAATACATTCTTCTGATTCTAAAGTATAGATTAGATGTAATTCTTTGATACCTTTTAATATAGATAAGTCTATATCTTTAATATCACATGCTGTAAATTGAACTTTCTCTAGTTCTGGATTATTATTAAGCAATTCAACTAAAATATTATTATTAAAAGAACACTTATCAAAAGCAAAAGATTTAGATTTTAAATTTTTAAAATTTTCTAGTGAGAATATTTTTAAAAATTTAAACTTAACCCATTCTGGTTGAATTTTAATTTCAAATAAGTTATCTGGTAAAAAAGTAGTCTCAATAGTTAGATATTCAATAGAAGCCTTTGGTGATATTTTAGATGTACTCCAGTCAATATTAGATGATAAATTTAAACTCTTTGTATTTACACCAATAAGTGTTCCTCTTTCTACCCTAAGAATATCCATATATGGTGTCACCACACTACTAGATGTTTCTTCTGGTAAATCTGGTGTAAAGATATAACTTCTAGTAGAATCATAGTTTTCTATATTTCCTGAATATTTCTCTATTATTTTACCAAATAAATCCTTCGTTCTATCAGGATAAGCTCTATCAAAGAAAATTTGAGGGTCATCATTAGGATTCCAAGTTTCAATATTTCTAATTAACATACGAGTTAGTGGTAGTTGCTCACTAATCAATTCACCTGAGGAATTATAAATTGGTGCATCAAAAATTAAAAAGCCTGGACAAGTATTTGGATCAAAAACATTACCTATCAATTTATTTCTTTGTCCTCCACTATAAAGATGTTGACAAGATGAATAAAATCTTGAAATTGAAATATTCAAAATATCTTTAGCATTATGATTTATGGATAGATACATATCACGTCCATAAATATCTATATCAACATTATAATCATCTCCTCCAAAATCTTCTTTTGAACTACTGACCAATCTTGCTATATCACCTGATCTAAATATAGTTGAATCAACTTTTGAATCAGGAAAACAACGATTATAATCTTCAACAAAAGTATTTATATTCGTCAAGTTTTTTGAATATATTACCTGACCTTTTTCTTTTCCTATTTTAGTTGGTTTTCCATCATCACCCATAACCGGTCTTCCGTTTTCATCACGAACAATCATTTCATCCGACATTGTCTCGGAAGTAGAAATCTTTCTAAAAAAAGTGTCTGTTAAAGCTCCAATCTGATTAATAGTTGGTTGTTGTATATTAAAATCATTCATTAACTTCTTACCACGATCGCTAAGAATTTCCAACTCTATTGATCCATTAGCTACCTCAATAAATTTTTCTGGTAGTTCCTCAAATGTCTTATACACTGAATCAATATCAGCCATTAGGAATACACCTAAAATGGCTCTTTTATCTTCTTCAGATAACTTCCATTTTCCTTGTTTTATATTTTCACTAGCTTCAATCTCCTCATAGTCTAAGAAAATCTCACCCCATTTATCCGAAACAGCTTTTTTCTGTCTTGGTAGTAAAACATCTCTAAGCTTAGCTTCAGTTAAAAATTTATCACGTCTTTTAATCCATCTCATGATTTTTAAATTAATTATATTGTATAACTATATATTATATTTATTTTCTCAAAACTAATTTTTGAACTTATTTACTATAAAGTAATAGAAATTAAGTGATACCTATAAATATTTGTGGAATAGACGATCTCGTAGATATATCATTTTTTGAAAGGATTGATATAATTCAAGAAGAACTAATTGGAGATACATATTTCATAACATTTAAAGATAGAGATGGTAAATTTCAAATATCAGTTTATAAAAAAATTTGGGAATCCGCGAAAAGAGAAATTAAAATAAAAAAAATTTTTGAATAATATTTTTTACTATATTTGTTAGTCTTAAAAAAAAATTTTACCAATGTTAATAACATCAGACAAAATCTATGAACCAGGTGATAGAGTTACCTGTATAATTGCGAGTAACAGCTACCTCGACAGAGGGAAAGAATACATAGTTGAGAAATGTAAAAACGAATGGGGAGAAACCGTGGTGTATCTACAAGAACAACCAGGTTATTCATTTAACATAGCAAGATTCATATCAACAAAAGAAATCAGAGATAACAAACTTAATAATATTCTAAACGATGAAAAAAATTGAAAAAGTAGAAGACCTTTACCAAGCACTTGATAACGCAATTGATGATTTCACAAATGAAACAATAAAAAGAGAAGATTTTAGAAAAATCATTGAGGAACTAAATCAAAATGAATTCAATATTAAGATTGATCCAGATCTTATGCCAGATAACCGAGAAACATTTAATGAAACTGGATTGGTTTCCTATCCATATGATGAAGAAAGTTCATACTCTTACTAAAATTTAAAACTATGCTAATAGTTGGATCTAAAGCATTAAATTACCACTTCCCCGACTTAAAAAGAGAAGTTAAAGATATTGATATCATCGGAACAAAAGACGATATCAAATATCTTATCAGTGCTCTTAATCCTGAAAATGTTAGAGACACTGAAAATATCACAACACTTTTTAATATTCAAACACCTAATGATTTTTTCAACACCAAAAATGTTGAAATACTTAATGCTGATACTTCTGAAGCACTTAGTGAGTATGTTAAGTTTGATACGGAAAATGGAAAATTAGGTAATGATATAAGATATGCTTCACCAGAAGTTTTATTGTCTTTAAAGAAAAGTCATATTCATTTTCCAATTAAGTTTGAAAAACATATTCAAGATTATAATTTCCTTTTAAGTAAACTAAAAGAAGATAAACTTCAAAGAATTACAAAGATTAATTTTAAGGAGACCGAGAAAAGAGTTGGTGAATTAAAAACACCATCTTTGAAAAAATCAACAATGAATTTCTTTGGACAATCTGATGGATATGTTAAATACTTTTATATACATGATGATATTCACCGTGTAATGGCTCACTACGACAAACCAGTATATGAAGATATGCAAGTTGATGAATCAAGTGCTTGGTGTGAAAAAGATATGTGGGAAAAATTTACTTTTGAAAAGAAAGCTAAATGTGTTCTTGAAGAAGCTTATGTTATTGCTCTTGAAAGAAAAATAATTCCAATGTTAAATGGATGTGGTGAAATTATTTCATCTAAGAAAGCATTTAACTGGGCTATTATGAGAATCTGTACAACACTATGTTCAGGTTGGTTTAGACAATTTGCAACTGATAACTATACAGAGATTGTTAAATATTACAATCCAGATTATGTTAAGAAATTTTTAAAATCTGAAACTGATGGGTTGATAAAAAAACAAGTTCACAATATATAAATTATGAAAAAACTAATATTAATTTTACTATCACTTATATCAATAAGTACATACTCACAAAATGACTGTATGGGTGCCCAAAGTTCGGTGGTCAATCCTCAACCTGTTGGTGGTGGTTACGCTCCCGGAACCGTGGTTCAATATTGTGTTACATACAATAATTGGAATACAGGATTTAATACTAATTGGTGTGAAGGATTTGACATCACAATTGGTCCTGGATGGGTTCCGGGTTCAATTACTCCAGTAACTCTACCAAATGATAACAGTGGTGTGGGTCAGTGGGTTTGGATTCCAGGAACATTTAATGGTAATCCAACTTCATCTGGAGGTGCTGGAAATAATTTCGGACCTGGATTCTTTTATGATTATAATAGTAATGGTCAAAGTGTTGATGATTGGGGAGATAATAGTACAGGTCCTTGGACTTTTTGTTTTAGTATTACTGCTGGTGTGGTACCCGGTGCATCACTATCTTTACAGGTTTCGCCCGTAAGTGATGGATATGCTGGAAGTTGGATTAATCCAGGATGTAATGGGCAATATCAATATCAGTTATCTCCCGGTAGTACGGTATTAGGTTGCCTAACACCGCCAGTAATATCACAACAATCTGTTACCGATGCTAGTTGTAACGGTGCAAACGATGGTGAATTTGCGGTGTCGGTTGTAAA
>Ga0247831_1004425_pt1 | contig 18794 bp, 15 predicted proteins | sample LaCruzMarch2015__9_FD_192406 | JGI IMG/M metagenome (GOLD analysis project Ga0247831, IMG submission 192406) | Freshwater microbial communities from meromictic Lake La Cruz, Castile-La Mancha, Spain - LaCruzMarch2015_1m | ecosystem: Environmental > Aquatic > Freshwater > Lake | place: Spain... | reverse complement strand
TTAAATATTTATATAAAAATATATTTTTTATTTCTAAAGAATATGTCATTTGATATATAATTTTATATTTTTATAAAATTATATTTTTATCCGAATTTTTATAATTTTATCCGAAATTATAATATCTTTATAATATTTTAAGTAATTTTTCTCTATACTTTCTTCTTTAATTTTATTAAATAACTCTACATACTCTATAAATTTATCATAAAAATTTTTTTTATCATTTTCATTCAGATTATTATAATATAGTTTAAATGTTTCTTTAAAAATTTTCACATCTCTTTCTGTTAAGTAGTAATGTACTGCAAATTTAATTTTATTAGTTGTATTTAACATAGTTTTATTTTCATTTATAAAATTTATAGGTTCACCGCCTATATAAATATTTTTTAACATTAAATATTTTTTTTTATATCTTTGATATTTTTTTTTATAATCCATTTATATAATATACTTAGATATATTTTTATTAAGTATAAATAAGAATTAATTATGAAATAATTTATAAATATACAAATATTTTATACCAATTACAATTCTAGTCAAAAATATATTTTTTGATATTTTTTAACAATAAAAATATAATTTTTTTAATAAAATAAAATTTTACATATTATTTTTAAATATTATTTTTAATATTTATACTCTAATTTTTTTATGCGGTTATAATATAAATGAGTTTTGAAAATAAATATCTAAGATATAAAAAAAAATATTTAATATTAAAAAATATAATTGGTGGTGGTAATTTTAATTCTTTTAATACAATATTCGAAAATAATAGAATAAATATCAATACATATTATGAATCATTAAGTGACAAAAATAAATTTAAAAAATATTTATTACATGAAATATTTCATTTTTATATAGAACAAAATAAAAATTTAGAAAAATTAGAAAAATTAAAAGAAATTGTAAAATATTTAATAAAAAAAAATAAATTAACAAAAGAAGAAATTTTAAATTCGTTTTTAAATTATATAAATATATCTAAAAAAAATAGATTTAGTTTAGAAACTGCAAAACAATATTTAAATGATTATGAAATTGATATAGATATCAATCTTTTTGAAAATAGTTATTTTGAAAAAAAATTTGAAAAGTTTTCAAATATCAATAATATGAATAATATGAATATATTATATGAATCATTAATTGATAATAATAAATTTAAAAAATATTTATTAGATAAAATATATTATTTTTATCTAAATAAAAATTTAGAAAAAAATAAAAATTTAGAAAAATTAAAAAAAATTGTACAATATTTAATAGAAAAAGAAGAATTAACAAAAGAAGAAATTTTAAATTCGTTTTCAAATAAAAACATTGTTAATAGAAAAACTGTAATACAATATTTAACTAATTATAATATTGGTATAAATATAAATATTCAACCTTTTAATATAAATATTTTTGAAAATATATTTAGAAAAATATCAATGAATAATATCCAATTATTCATAAGATATTATGAATCATTAACTGACAAGGATAATTTAAAGAAATATTTATTACATGAAATATATAAAAATTATTTAGAAGAAAATATAGAAAAAAATATAAAATTAAAAAATATTGTACAATATTTAATAACAAAAAAAGAATTAACAAAAGAAGAAATTTTAACTTCGTTTTTAAATTATAAAACTATATTTAGATCAAACAATTATATAAACAAAAGTTCTAAAATACAAAATTCTGTATTTCACTATTTAGTTCAATATGATAATACAATTACAAGAAATAATTTATCGGGTGTAAATACAAGTAGTGTAGAAAATCCAAGTGAATATAGGCCCAGTGCTTCTAGTTAAATTTAAAATTATTATATTTTCATTGTTAAATTATCAATGAAATATAATAATTTATTAAAATTATATTTTTTTTATTTTGAACAATAAAAATATAATATTTTATAATTATGTCTTAAAATTTGCCATCAAGGACTGGGTCTATCATTATAGACCCAGTGCTGCTATTCAATAATTATATTTAATTGATATTTTTACTCATATTTTCATTGATATTTTAACAATGAAAATATAATAATTTATTTAAATATTTTAAATTTGACTAACATCACAATTCCTATATTATCATTGCCAAAAATATGAAATGTAAAGTCAAACAGAAATATTAAAGATATAATTTCCTTTAGAAGTCTTATCTTAAACAATGACATTTTTTATTATTAAATTATAAAAAAATATTTCAATTTTTAATCCATTTCAACTTTTGGTGCCAATGCTAATTTAAGATCACCCATCGATCCAACAGCAAATTTAATAACAATTGGAAAATTATTTTTCATATATATTTCAATAGAATTACATAAATTAGTACACTTTGTAAAAAGAACTAAATGTTTTAAATTATAATAACCTTGTATAACATTATCTTCAGTACTTGACTTTACATAGTTCATACCATTACTTGTTTCTCCGATAATAGTTTCTTGTTGTGCAAATTCACCTTTACATGAAAAAATTAATTGATTACCAACAGATTTAATTTCAATAATATCTGATAAATTAATCATATCACGACAAATTTTATTAAATTCATTACTAGGCATTGTAATAATTGATTCAAATTGGGCTGGAGGTATTTTATAAGAATTTTCATCAACTTCAATTAATGATAAATAATAAGTTGTTAAACTATTTTTTTCTCCATTTTCAATTCTAATTCCTAAAATATTTGTATTATCTGCATCAATAAATAATGTTAAAGCATCATTATTAGTTAGAGTACGGATTAATTTAAAAAAATTTAACATATTAACACCAATAAATATTGTATGTTTACAATAATATGATTCAAAATTATCTTTTTCTAATTTTAAATGAACTAATATAGTTTGTGTAGGATCCATTGTAATAATTTTCATAGAAGAATCAGTAAATTCAATATTTGCATCTGTTAAAATCTCTTTTAATGCTTCTGTAAGTGTCTTAAAAGCACTTGTTTGAACCGTTTTAAGTTCCATTATCTTTTCACTCATTATATTATATAATTTATAAAAGAATTCTTTAAATCATTTTTAATATTTAAAAAGATATTTTATATTTATATAAAATGGATAAAGAATTAGTTATTACAAATAATAGTTTATATGATGTAGTTAATTGGTTAAAAATAGGATATATTGTATGTATTCATGCATTTAATAAAAAAATATTTTTTTATAATAAAGAAGAAATTGAAAAAATAACTGATGAAAAAATTATTTATATAGATGTAGAGAGTTTATCAGCATTATTAAATGAAGACGAATGGCCATGGTACATAAAAAATGAAAAATTTGTTGAATATAAAAGTACAAATATATTACCTACAAAGGATAATAGTTATTATTTAATATTATAATAATCTATTATATAATGGTTTTTTGAGATAATAATTATGAATAATATTATTTCTTGATGTATTATGAGATATTTGATCATTACTATTATTTTATGTAATACTTAAATTAGGCCAAGTGCTGCTAGTCAAAAATTATATTTTTATTGAGATTTTAACAATAAAAATATAATATTTTTTCTTAATAAAATAAATTTTGACTAGCAGCACAGCTCCTAACTTAAATAAGGTGTATTTTTATGAAAACAATTATGATAAAAATCTGCGAAAGAGCTTCTACATCAATCATTATATTTTTATTAATGTATATATTATTATATTAACAATGAATAGTAAGAAGTTTATATTGTTCATTAGAGATCTGAATTATTACGATGATAATCTCTTAAGATATATGCAAAAATAATTTTTTTACCCATTACACAATTGGTTATGATCAAATTTTTTACTAATTTGTATTATTTTTCTCTTTTAATTAAATGTTTTAATTGTGCAAAGGCAATGTCAGTAACTTAATGTTTTATATAAAACTATTTTATCGAGAGTCTTATTAGAATTATTTATAAAATATATTTAAATTTAATCTATCAATATTAAACTTTTAAAATTTATTTAATATTTTAGATAATTAAATATAATTATTGAAAATACTTAAATCCTTAAGTTACTGGCATTATACAAAGGTGTAAAATACAATTAGACCTGTCAACTTTTAAGAAATGATTATAAATTATTATTTTATATGTAAATGAAAAAGGTTATAAAATTTTCCATCCAAGACAAGGCCTAAATACAATGACTATAATTATAGATTAGTTTTAGACATGGCCTTGTTTGTAAAATTTTAAATTAATATTATTTTTTGTTAAAAATAATATTTAGAGCGGTGCGTATTTTAAATGCCGGTTTTTAATCTTTATAAATTTTTAATATTCTATGTTTGCTAGATTTTTTACTATTTTTCTTATTTTTATAAGAATCTTTATTATAAGCATAAGTAAAATAATTTTCATAATGTTCTTTTTTTATATTTTTAATAGATTTTATAAGATTTAATTTTAATTCTTCAAAATTTTTAGATTTATATAACTTTAGATAATGTTTCATTTGACTAAAAAATTGTTCGATAGCATTAAGGCGTGGATGATAAGGGCATGTATATAATAAAAAATTTCCACTATCTTTTATTATTTTTCGTGTTGATTCTTTTTTATGTATTTGTCCATTATCTAAAATTATTAATTTATTTTTTACATTTTTACAAATTTCTTTAATAAATTCGTCAAATCTTTCTGAATTAACAGCACCTTTATGATATAATTTATAATCAATACATTTTTTATTGCTTATTCCTACTACTAATGAATATTTTGTAAATACTGCATTATCATCTGTTTTTATTATACATCTTTTTCCTAATTCATCTCTACAATAATTAAATCCTAAAGATGTACTTACTGATGTTTCATCAATTGATATTATATCATCTAAATTAAATTTTTTTATTTCTTTAAAAAATGCTTTTAATTCTGCTTTTTCATCTCTTGGTTCTCCTCTATATGTTTTTGGAAAATGTTCAAATGTTGCTCTTTTTCTTGTTATATTATTATCTCTTATTAAATCATGAATATATTGTCTTGATATATCTAAATCAGGAAATTTATTTTTTAAAAGTTCGTATAAAACTTTAATATGAATATCATTATTATTTTTTAATGTATCTTTTATAAATTTAATGTGTTCTTTTTTAATTTTATATGATCCTAATTTTCTAGATTTTCTTTCTACACTTTTATGTTGTTCATATCTTTCTATCCATCTTTTTAAACTTCTTTCACTACATTCAAAAATTTTACACACATTTGAATAATTATTAATTTTATAGTAATATTTAATTGCTTTTATCTTTAGGTCAGATGATGCTTGTTTAGTTATTGACATATATATTATTTAATATAATTTATAAAATAATTATGTATAATATAAAAATAATTGATTTATTAATTGTCTATATAAATATTTAATTATATAATGAATAATAAAGCATTAATGGAAGATTATAATAAATATATAATAAATATCTTTGAAAGATATACAGATTTGAAAAAATCAAATAAATTAGAATTTGATAATAATGATCTGTGGAAAATATTTGAATATTATTCATGTATTAAATTATCGGAAGAATATAATAAACAGTTTTATGAATATGATGATATTGATCCTACATTTAAGGAAGTCAATAAAATGTCTCGTAATGATACTGGTATTGATTGTTCTGATTTAGATAATACTATAGTTCAATGTAAATTAAGAAAAAATACGCTAACATGGAAAGAATGCTCTACATTTTTTGGTAGTCAAGTTATTTTCAATAGTGAATTAAAAAAACCTATTGTTAGATGGGATAATTTAATTATTACAAGAAATAATGATTGTATATTATCAGAAAATTTATTAGAAAGAAAAGAATTATTTATTGATAAACCATATAATAAAAATGAATTAATTAATTTTTGTGAAAATTTAATAATAAATCCTCCTAAATATCCAGTATTTAATGAAGATTTTAAATTACGAGATTATCAAATAGAAGCAATTAATATTATTAAAAATAATAAAAAAAATGTTATAATAAATTTACCAACTGGAACAGGAAAGAATTCAGTTATTATTTATTCAATGAAAGCAGATTTAAAATATTTAATTTTAGTTCCAAGAATTATATTAATGGAACAATTAAAAAAAGAAATTATTAAACATAATTCAAAATTGAAAACTAAAATACAATTAATTGGAGATGGTAATGATATATTTGATGAAAATAAATTAATAACTATTTGTGTTTTTAATTCAATTCACCTTATTGAAAATAAGTGTATGAATTTTGAAAAAATATTTATTGATGAAGCACATCATATAAATAAACCTGCTATTTATTATGAAAATGATGATGATGAAAATATTGGTAATATTAATAAAGATAATAACGAGGAATTAGAAGAGTATTTTAGTGATAATGATATTGAAGATGATTTTGAAGATGAACATTATAGTGATAATGAATCTATAAATAGTATTGATGATATTGAAGATGAACTTATTAATGTTAAAAATTATACTAAAATTATTAAAAGTTTAGTAAAATATAATAATAATGTATATTTATCGGCAACTATTGATTCAATTGATAATTTTGAATATTATAGTAAGGATATTAGAAATATGATAGAATTAAAATATTTATGTGATTATCAAATTCATGTTCCAATATTTAATGATGACCCTACAAATAAAAATATTTGTACTCATATATTAAAAAATTATAGAAATATAATTATTTATTGTAATTCACAAAAAGAAGGAAAACAAATAAATAAATTAATGAATGAATTACAGTTAAATTGTTCTGAATATATTGATTGTAATACTTCAAAAAAGAAAAGAGATAATATAATTGAAAAATATAAAAATGGCGAAATACCATTTTTAGTTAATGTAAGAATATTAGTAGAAGGATTTGATGCACCAATAACAAAAGGAGTATGTTTTTTACATTTACCAACAAATAAAACAACTTTAATACAAATTATTGGAAGAGCATTGAGATTATATCCAACAAAAACAATAGCAAATATTATACTACCATTTTCATCAAAAGAAGATGAAAAAAATATTTGTAATTTTTTAAAAGTAATGGCAAAAAATGATAATCGAATAAAAAAATCATTTGAAAGTAAAACATTAGGTGGTTATATATCAATTGAAAATACAAATGAAGAAGATACTGAAAATGAAGATATAGAATTTAAGTATAATATGGTTTATAATAGTTTTGGTATTTTACAGAATGATGAAGAAATATGGATGAAGCGATTAGAAGAAGTTAAGAAATATATTGATAATAATGACAAAAGACCATCAAAACATGATAATAAATCATTAAGTTATTGGCTAATAAATCAACAAACTAATTACAAAAATAAAGATCATATTATGAAAATTAAAGATATATATAATAAATGGACTGATTTTATAACTTGTGAAAAGTATAAAAAATATTTTTTATCAAACGAAGATGAATGGTTAAATAATTTAAACAATGTACAAAAATATATAGATGAAAATAGTAAACGACCTTCATGTATAGATAAAATAAATGTTATAAAAAAAATGGGATATTGGATAAGTCATCAAAATCAGAATTATAAAAATAAAAATGATATAATGAAAAATTCTGAAATATATAACAAATGGACAGAATTTATTACATCAGAAAAATATAAAAAATATTTTTTATCAAATGAAGATGAATGGTTTAATAAATTTAATAATATAAAAAAATATATTGATGAAAGAAAAATATAAAAAATATTTTTTATCAAATGAAGATGAATGGTTAAATAATATAGATAATCTAAAAAAATATATAGATAAAAATAATAAAACACCATCACAAAATGATAAAATAGATGAAATTAAAAAATTGAGTAATTGGATGCATTGTCAAATTACAATATACAAAAATAAAAAAAATATAATGAAAAATTCTGAAATATATAACAAATGGACAGAATTTATTACATCAGAAAAATATAAAAAATATTTTTTTTCAAACGAAGATGAATGGTTAAATAATCTAGACAATCTAAAAAAATATATAGATAATAATAATAAAACACCTTCACAAATAGCAAAAAATAAAGATCATTCTAATATAGGTCAATGGTTATCAAGACAAAAAATTAATTATAAATCAAAAGAACAAATAATGAAAGATTCTGAAATATATAATAAATGGTCTGACTTTATTACATCAGAAAAATATAAAAAATATTTTTTATCAAATGAAGATGAATGGTTAAATAATTTAGATAATGTAAAAAAATATATTGATGAAAATGATAAAAGACCATCAACAAATGATAAAAAAATTAAAATACAAATATTAGGTAAATGGATAATACGTCAAAATACAATTTATAAATTAAAAGAACAAATAATGAAAAATCCTGAGATATAGTAAAGTATATTATCAAAAAAATAAAGATAATATTCTTGAAAAAAATAAAGAATACGTTAGAATATATAAAGATAATTTATCACCTGAAAAAATTAAAGAATATAATAAACGTGCATATGAAAATAGAAAAAAAAATATGCCAAAATGTATTAAGTGTAATTTATTTGCATTTAATAATAATCAAGAACAATTATGTAATTATTGTGATCCAAATAGTAAAAAATTATATGCTACAAAAGAGATGAAAGTTGTTTCATTTCTAAATAATAATAATATACAGTTTACACATAATAAATCTATTGGTTTTGAATATGGTAATTATAGACCAGATATTTTAATTGATTGTAATACTCATTTTATAGTTATTGAAGTTGATGAAAATCAACATGAATCTTATGATATTAATTGTGAAATGGCAAGAATGAATAATATTTATATTTCTCTTGGTTTACCAGTTATATATTTAAGATATAATCCAGATAAATTTTATTTTAATGAAAAAATAGTTAAAATTAGTAGTGAATCAAGATTAAATTATTTATTTGAAAGAATAAAATTTTATCAAGAATATTGTAATTTTGATAATCCTATTATTATTGAAAAAATATTTTATAATAATTTATCTAATAATGAATATAAACAATTAGTTGATTTTAATATTAATTTTAATTAATTAAGATAATGCATATTTAAAGACTAATAAAATTATATAAATATATAACTTTATTAATTTATATTATAATGATTAACAAGAAAAAACCACCTGATAAAAATCAAGAAGAACAAGTTTATAAGATTATTAAATGTCCTCTTAAATCAGTCCTTAAAGAATATACTAAATTACAACCAATTATAGATAATGTTGTAAAAGATATTAATAAATTTGTTATTATAGGTTATCAATTTATTAGATTATATTTATTAGATAAATTTAATAATAATAAACCATTTCCAACTATTAATAAAAATTTTATATTAGATGTTTTAAAAACAATAGCAACAAGTGAAACGAACAGAGGTAAATCTAATAAAGATACTAATATTAAAAATAAAGATAGTAAAGATGATTTAAAATTATTTTATAAAAATGTATTTTCTACTTTAGTTGATGAAAAATTATCATATTCAAATAAAACTCATATTTTAGAACAAACAGCAAAAGAAATGATAACATGTTTAGAAACTAATATATCAACTCATTTTATTAAACATTTATTTAGATATATTAATTGTTTGTTTAAAGATCCAAAATCTAAAGAAATTAAACTTGAAAAAGATAAAGAAAAACGAAAATTAATGTATAAAGAATTAAATGAAGAAATTAGAAATCTTAAATCTGATTTAATAAATAATAAAATACTTGATTCAAAAGAAGAATATCATAATTGGATTAATACAAATAAAAAATATTTATATCCTGAAAAAATTACTAAATCAATAGCATATGATGTAAAAATACATCCTGAAAAATATTTAATACATTCATTTTATATTAATTCTAAAATTGAAGGGCTTGATAAAAAAACATTTCAAATAATACCACAGAGAAATAATATAGTTCCTAAAAATATAGTATTAAATACATCAGGAATTGCAGATTATATTGGTAATAAATATCCTAAACTTTTTGATTATGCTAAAAGTGAAATTGTATTACATTGTAAAAAATATCAAAAACATGTATGGAGTAAAATATTAAAATTAGAAAAAAAAAGTATATTTAATCATAAAGATTATGTATTTTATAATCAAATAACAACTGATGGATTTAGTTGTAGTTTATTATTTATCTTAAAAAAATATAAGGATAAAGAATATGGTGATAAGATACCTAAAAATCCAGATGAAGAAAATATTATTAAAAATATAAATACCTTAACAAAAGATGAATGTAATAAATATTTAACTGATAAATATAAATTAGTAAGTTTAGACCCAGGAAAGATTAGACCAATTTCAATGATAGATGAAAATAATAATTTTTATAAATATACAGCATGTAGAAGAAGATTTGAAACATATACAAAGAGATGTAATGAAATAATTAATGCAGAAAAGATAAAACATAAAATTATTGAAAAAGAAACAGAATTATCAAAATTTAATTCAAAAACATTAAAGATAGAAGAATATAAAAAATTTATAACAAATAAAAATAAACTTAATAATAATGTTAAAACATTTTACAATAATATTTTATTTAGAAAACTAAATTTTAGAAGATTTACAAGAACCAAACAATCTGAAGAAGTATTACTAAATGAAATTGAAAATAAATTTTTATCAAAACAAGATAAAAAAAATAACAAAAAATTATTAATATTACATGGTGATTATTCTCGTACAAGTCAAATGAAAGGAACAATATCAACACCTAATATTGGATTTAAAAAATTACTATTAAAAAGATTTGAAATGTTTGAAATAAATGAATATAATACTAGTAAATTATACAATAAAACTTTTAAAGAACTAGAAAATATATCAGTAAGAAAAAATAAGCATAAGAAACATTTACATGAAATACTAACTCCAAAAGAGAAAACCGAACGGTGTATTTTTGTAAATCGTGATAAGAATGCTTGTAAAAATATTTTATATCTTGGAAAATATTTTTTAGAACATCAATTAAGACCTAAAGAATTTAGTCCTAAACCAAAAGAAAATAATATAATAAAACAAAGAAAAACAAAACAGAAAAAAGAAATTGTTGTTTAATCAAGGTAGTAGATTAAATAGCATCTGATGGGATTAAGTGTATCTACCATTATAATACACTTAAGAAAGCCCATTATTTAGAATTTAGAAACTCTTTAATGAGTAAAGCGATAAATATTTTTTTTGTCATTAAAACCAGCATTTAAAATACGCACCGCTCTAAATGAAAAAGGTTATAAAATTTGCTATAAAGGGCCATGTCTAATTTACTATGTTAACTAGATTTACTAGTTTTACTATGTTCACTAGGTTTACTCGAATAATCATACATATTTTTTTTAGAGATAGTTTTTTTTATAAGAGAAGAATAATAATTACGAATAACTTCATTTCTAGTTTTAATAGGTTTACTACTTTTAGTAGGTTTTCTAGTTTTACTAGAATAATCATACATATTTTTTTTTAGAAATGGTTCTTTTGTAGAACGATAATAATTACGGATAACTTCATTTCTAGTTTTAGTATAATCATTTTCATTTCTTAAATAAAAATAAGGTGTATATTTTGAATTATACTGATCTTTGTTAAAACAATTATAATAAAATTCTGTAAATGAATGTGATAAAGCTTCTACATCAATCATTATATTTTGATTAATAAATAATGGCTCTGTATTATTATAATTAACGTATTTATTCCATAATACAAATAATGATATTTCAGATATTGACGCTGTCCCTGCACAATATGGTGTATATAAAATATTTATATAATAAAATATTATTATAATTTTTTTAATTTTATCTATATCTGTCATTTCATCAAATATTTTATCTCTAATATTTTTATTTTTTAATAAAAATAAACAATATGACAATATAATAAAAATATTTTTAATATTTTTATCATAAATCATTTGTCTAGATCCAATAGAATTACTAAATCCAGCTTTATATATTATATCATCATTATAAACATTATTAATATCATATATGTATCTATCTATTATATCATCATATTTGTAATAATATAATTTCATTTCAGAGTTATCGTTTAAATATCTAAGAATATCTAATAATCCTCTAATATCTTGACAAATAAAGTCTAATGGTATATCAAGTTTTATAGTATACTTTATATATTTTAATTTTGTAAAATCGAAATCTTCTTCATATTTATCAAAACAATTTTTACCATTTAAAATTTTAATCTTATATTCTGTATTAATATATTTATATAATTTATTATCTTTATTTTTAAGTAAAGTTATTAATTTAGATCTATCTTTATATGTATCAATAATATCTATTGATTCTCTTCTATCTATAATATTTAATATAATATTTATTCTATCATAATCTACAAATCTTTCAGAATTAAAACTATGAAACCAATTATATTCCTCCGATACACGTTCATTATAATATAATTTACCAAAATTATCATAATTTTTTTCTTTAACATATTCTATTAATTTTCGGGATGTTGGAATTGTATAAAAAAATATATATAACAAATATTCATTTTCTTTTAAAATATCATTAATAGAAATAGAGCTAGAGCTAGAGCTAGTTCTAGAACCAGAAATAAAATATATTTTTTTAATTATCCTATCATATTGTAGTATATTAAATAATTTTTTTCTAATTTTATAATGCTCTATATCTAATAATTTTTCAGATAATTTAATAGTTTCACCCACTAAGTAATTAAAATATGCCATTTTTGATGTATTAAAAATATTAACACGACCTTTTACAATTTTACGAGTAAATTTATTATTATATTTTTCATAATTAAATAATATAAAATCATTAACTAAATCATGTAAAATTGTCATTCCATCTTTTGAACTTATTTTTTGACGAATATTAGATTTTATTTTTTCTAAATCCATTATATTAATTATATATAATTTAATAATTAATTAATTATTAAATTAATTTAAAAAATAATATAACCAAAATCTAGAATTTTTTGACAGTTATTTTTACAACAATAATATATTTATTGATAACTAATAAAGTTATTGATAACAATTATAAAATTACCTTTAAATTTATAATTTTAACATTTGTTATTCATGTCAAATTTTAAGTAATGATTATTATTTTAAACAATAAAATAATATGTTATAAAATTTGTCAGACCTAATATTAATACTATGGAATCATTTCTAATTTAATAGATTCATGATGATTATAACCATTAATATCAAAATCTTCAAAAATATAATCATTAATATTATCTCGAACTTCTTTAATATTAATTGTAGGAAATTCATAAGGTATCCTTTTTAATTGAATTTTAGCAGCTTCTAAATGCTCTTCATAAATATGACAATTACCCATAAAATATACAAATTCATATGCTTCTAAACCACAATGTTTAGCAATAAGATGTGTTAAAAAACAATAACTAGCTATATTTATAGGAGATCCAATAATAGAATCACAGCTTCTTTGATATAATGCACATGATAATTTATTTTCACCGTGAACATTAAACTGACATAAAATATGACAAGGTGGTAATGCCATTTGATTTAATTGTTTTGGATTCCAAGCAGTCATTATAAGTCTCCTACTATTTCTTGTCTCAGGATTTTTTAATTGATCTATTATATATTGTAATTGATCATATGGTTCAAATGGATGTGTATCAACAATATGTTTTCCAGAAAAACAATTATAATTTGTTCCAAAAAATCTCCATTGATATCCATAAGATGGTCCAATCATTCCTTCTGGATATAATTGAAGACCTCTAGAATCAAGAAATTCTCTACTTGTATTACCATCCCAAAAATGAACTCCTTGTTTTTTTAAAATTTTAGAATCAGTTTCACCTTTAATAAACCATAAAAGTTCTTTTAAACAATTTTTCCATGCAGTTTTTTTTGTTGTTAAAATTGGTATTTTATTGTCTTTTAATGAAAATTTCATCATATTACCAAATATGCTTTTAATTTTACCATTTCTACCTTCTTCTTGAAATCCATTTTCAAGAATATCTTTTATAAGATTTAAATATTGATATTCTTCAAAATTAGATAATTCCATATTTATATATTTTAAAATAACTTTAAATAAATTATTTTTAAATAAATATATTAATCTTCAATTGTATATTCTATAAAATAATTCATATCATCATATATATCGTCAAAATATTCTGAAGAATTTAGAAACTTATGTATTCGAATAATTTCATCAACTAAACTATTAAATTTTTTAAAGAATGTAATTTTATTGTTTTGATAACCTATATATCTATTATGGATAATAGATTCATAAGAATCTTTTAATAATGTAATATAAGGTGCTATTTTAGTTTCACCTTGTAAATTAAAACTCATATACTGGATATGGATATATTTTACAGATATATCTTCATTAATTAATAATTTAAGTCGAATACCATATAAATCAAATTCATAAAATTCAATAATATTTAATAATTCTTTACATAAAATTAAATCATAAAATAAATTATTTTCCATATTTATTTTTTTTAATATAAAGTTATCATATGAAAATTTAGTTGTAGAAACATCTTTATGTAAATTATATTTTAGATTTTCATTTAGTATATCATATTCTTCTTCTATACTTTTATTTTCTACAATAATATTTGATTTAGAAGATTTTTTAGATTCTGTGAAAGTATTTTTAAATAAATATCTTAAAATATTCATTTTTAATATTTTTATAATATCTTTAAATTTATTTTATTAAAATAATCAATTTTTATAATTAACTGCAATAATACTATTTTTATTAACTTTTCTCATAAATAAAAAACCATGTTTTTTAATATTATTTATAAATTCTTCTGAAATATTATTAAATTCCAATGCCTGTGTCTTATTTAAATCATAATTACAAAAATTTATTTGATTTTTTATTATATGTCTTTTAAAAATATATAATAAAATATTTATAAAATAATGTTCATCAGGACATTCTATATTTTTAAAATGAAGTGTATAATCATTATTAATAATTAGCCCAACATCATGTCTAACTAATATCATATTAGGTTGCTGTTTTATAAATTGTTGATATTTAATATATGTTTTAATTGTTGATGATAAATTATAATATCTTTCTTTTTTATTATGATCTATATAAGATATTATAGAATTATTAAATAAAGTTACTATATTAAATATTTGATTAAAATTATATAGAGGAATACAACTTTGAGATAAAAATATAAAATGAGTAATTTTACTATCATTATAGGATTCTTTTAATAATTGGATTGTTGCTTTTACTATACTTATATCACTTTTTGATTTAGTAAATACTATATTTTTAACAATTTTATATTCAAAATTATAAAGATTTATATTATTTATAATTTTTGGATGGATATATACAATATATTTATCTGTACAAATATTTTCAAAAAATAAATTCCATATATCATATCTGATAATCTCATTATAAGTTAAAAAACAAAATGCAATTTTCATATATTATAGCGATTAAGTTAAATTTTCTAATTCTACGAAAATTTTAAAAATTATGTTTAAGTTCTCTCTTTATATAGAGAAGTTGAATAAATAGTTTATTCTACATTTCCAAAATACTTAAATCCTTCAGTTACTGGTGTTGATTTATAAACTTAAATAATAAGTTTATATAAAATATAAATTTTTATCTTAATTTACTAAATTTATTATCTAAAAATATATTTTTATTATTTTTCCAATAATTATTTTTATCATCTATATCTAATAATATATTAACAAAATTATTTGAAAAATAGTTTGAACTATCAAATGGAAGAAGTGACGGTAAATTATTTAATGCAATAATATCAACATATTTATTATAATTAAATACTGGTTTTATAAAAGTTGTTGATTTATTATAAAGTTTAATTGGATTATTATCTTTTAAATAATCGCAACTTATATCAACAATTAACATTTTTTTATTAAAAATAGTATCATTGTCAAACCATATTTCATTAAATGAATCTCTTAAATTTATACAATTAAATATTATATCAAAATTAATTAAATCATTTTTATAAAGAGTACTATATACTATATTAAATTTTTCTAAAAAAAAAGAAACTCCTTTTCCACAATTACCTTTTTCTCCTATTATAAGTATTTTTAAATTATTAAAATCATATTTAAGATTAAAAATTATTTCAAATATTTCATTAATAGAATTCCAATATTTTAATTTTGATATATCAATTAAAAAATGTTCTTTATAATAATATTGTAAAAGACCTAAGAAACATCCGACTATTCCAGCATAATATCCAAAAGATATTAATCTTTTATTATCAAGTCCTATAAAATATTCCATATCATATATGATACTATTACTTTTAAAGAAATAATTTAATATTAATTCTGATCCTTTTTGATTTTTATAACAATGTGCAAAATATATATGTTTATGATTATTTAATTTATTTATATCATCAAATTGTTTTAAACCAATTATTAATGCATTTTTAAATTCATCTTCGTACCATTTTTTATATGTTATTATTGCACCATTATTAATATATTCATCATCTTGATAAATTCGTGTATTAGATGATTCTACATAAATAATAAAATTATTTTTTATTAAAATATTAATATCAGTTGGAATTAAAGGTGTTCTAAATTCATTTTTATTTATTTCATCTCGTAAATATATAATTTTATTCATTTATATTTATATTTAATATTTTTTATATACAGAAAATATAGATGCGTGATATTTTAGAAAAACATAAAATATATAAAGATAAATATATTGAAAATGATTTATATTGGGGAATTGGTATTGAAAATGAAGTATATTTAGAATTTGAAAATAAAAGAAAAATATCAAAAGATTTTTTTATGAATAATCATAAAAGAGAAAGATATAGTGTTGATTATTTTTCAAATTATAAAAAAGAAGACTTAGATAATGCATTTTTATATATAATGAATAATAAATTTATAAATCTTAATGTAAAAAATAATTTAATTGAAATACCATTATTATTAAATTCTAATAGTTTTACAAAAACAGATTCTGAAAATAATTCAACAAGAATGTATACTAAAAAAAATGAAGAAAATCCAAAATTTAATGGAAAAACATTAATAGAAGAATTAATTGAAAAAAATGAATATATTAAAAATACATATGAAAAAAATTGGTTATTTGACGGTGATACAATAGAATTTAAAACTAATAATTTTTATAATACAAAATTATCAAATGTAATAGATGAATTAATAAATTCTAAAAAAGAATTTATTAATAATTTAAATCAAACATTTGAAAAACATAATATTTTCAAATCATATGGTAAATTAAAAATTATGGAAAAAAATCACCCATTTTCAATATATAATACAAATTTAAATAATATTTCAATGTTTAATAATGGAACACTACATTATAATATTACATTACCAACAGAATTAAATGAATATAAAAATATTAAATATAAAACTAAATTTATAGAAGATCATAAAAAAGCAATAAAGATTATACAATTATTTGAACCCTTTTTATTATCAGTATATTGTTCAAAAGATTTTTTTGCAACTCTCTCAAATTATGATAATAAATTTAAATTTTCAAATTCATCTCAAAGATGTGCTGTATCAAGATATATTGGAATTGGGACATATGATACTGATTTAATGGAAGAAAATAAAATATTAACTAAAAAAATTAGTGATTTATCAGTTAGTAAATTAGATTATTGGTGGATGAAACTTTATGATAGTTCATATAATAATTTAGAAGAAATTGGTTTAGATATAAATTTTAATAAACATTTTAATCATGGAATTGAAATAAGATTTTTTGATTATATTATTGATGAAAAAAAGATAATAGAATCTTTTGAATTTATAATATATTTAATGGATTTTATATTAGAATATGATATAAATCTAGAAAATCCTATAAAGAATAAAATTTGGAATAATTTAGTTTTAAATAGTATAAAATATGGTGATAAGTATCTATTAAATAGTGAAGAAAAAAAAATATATGAAAATTTATTTAATATTAAATTAAATAAATATAATATAAATGAAATTTATTATGAAATATATGAATTTTTAACATCTAAATTTAATAAATTATATAAACTATATGAAAAAGAATCAAATGAATATATTTTTAAACCAATTGGTAAATTTTCATCTTTAACTCTTGATGTTAGAATTATTAATATTAATAAAATTGGTTTTAAAGATATAAATAAAGATTTAGAAGATTTAGAATTAGAAGTTTTAGATAAAAATAAATGTTGTATTATTATTTAATATTCAGACCGTTAAAATCGCAAATGCAATAAATACATTTTTTATAAAGGATGGGTCAGAACCTGTATTATATTCTTTAAAAGAATATTTCTAGCTGCTTGATAATTCTCTATCTAGGTCAACCTTACAATAAAGACATCAAAAAATATTACTATTACCAACAAAGTTATTCATATATCCACAATTTCTACAAGTTTTTATAGTATGATGTTTTTCTACAATAACTAGTTTACAGCAATATTTATTACATTGATATTTCATTTTTTCTTGAAATTTATAATGTTAATATATATCTAATAACCTATTATTATATGAATTTATTTTTTTAAATTTTTAGATTTAAAAACAGGTAATAGAACAACCTCATAATTTTTTGTTAAAAATGATGAAACTTTCCAATGAAAATCTGAAATAATATTTTTAACTTTGGTTTTCAGTTTAAAA
>Ga0247831_1004423_pt1 | contig 18800 bp, 20 predicted proteins | sample LaCruzMarch2015__9_FD_192406 | JGI IMG/M metagenome (GOLD analysis project Ga0247831, IMG submission 192406) | Freshwater microbial communities from meromictic Lake La Cruz, Castile-La Mancha, Spain - LaCruzMarch2015_1m | ecosystem: Environmental > Aquatic > Freshwater > Lake | place: Spain... | reverse complement strand
GCCCTTGGGCAATGTCGTGGAAACGGACAGGTGGCGGAGTGGTCGATCGCGCACGCTTGGAAAGCGTGTGTAGGTGAAAGCCTACCGAGGGTTCGAATCCCTCTCTGTCCGCCACTCCCTCGATTCTCTATCAGTTTGGTATGGTCATGAGCGCCCGCGAACCTAGTGGTGGCGGGGCAGCGATGCCGATAAGGGCCCAATAGAGAATCCTGCCGGGGGCGCGTCAGGAAATTTGCCTACTGGGTCGCTCAGAATAGAGAATCCGAAATCATCGCCTCCGCTAGGAGCGGCGACCGAAACCATCGCCGTTCGCGAATGGTGGATGTCTAAAGGATCGGCCTGGAATCTAAATCGCGGCTCTGGCGAACGGCCCTGTCCGAAATCGTCGCGACTCGAAGTACGATGATTTCGGGTTACCACCATCATTTCGGCTAGATGCGATGATTTCGAAGGTCGTTAGCAAACCCAGGCGCAGCCCCCGCCCAAGAATCTTCCTGCAAGAGGTACCTTGTATCGACCTCGACGCGGCCTTGCGCACCGGCACACCCGACGCTGTCCATCTAATGTGGGAGATGTTTCCGTCCCACAGTGACGAACCATTTGGCGAAGGAATGCTGTCGATCACAACACATAGAAGTCAGAAGTACGCAACTCTTGAATATCGTTTCCCCGAATACGGACCGGAATTACAATACATATCCTTTGACGCCCTCGAAACGGTTAATGGCGTTACTGGAACAAGACTGCGCTTGGTCTGTCCCGGATGCAAGTCCCCTAAGAGCATAATCTATTTCCGTCACGAAAGTTGGAAATGTCGGACCTGCCACGGCCTCCTGTACCGGAGCCAGTACAAGGCAGACGTCGAGCCCGACTATGAGCTCCATGATCGGCTGACGGTCGAAAGTCGCAGGCCCCGCCGACCTTATGAGCGCGTCGCGGTTTATGAGCGAGAGGTGAAAAAGGCCAAGGACAAGCTGACCAGACTCGGTCCTATCGACGACGCACAGCGACACGTGTCGCGCCCGTTCGCGCCAATCACGACCTCTTACTATCGTGGTTATCCGCCCGACTAGCCAATCGCCCATTAGGCGTTGGACTCCCATACGCTCGCAGCGCTACGCTTAAGCTATTTGTTTTCATTGATGTTTGGCGCCTGTTCACTCTACGTTCTGAAGATCGAAGAGGGGACGAATCATGAGCGACTATGAGGACCGGGACACTCGGGTCGTGCGCCGCTGGCGTGAAAGAAAGCTCTGCGCCCACCCGCCGGCACCAGCCACGCGGGAGGAGGCTGCGTGGGTGGAAGAGCAGCTAAAAGACTTCAAACCCAAGCCATACGTGCACCCCTGGGACGACACGATCTATCAGGACGAAGACGACGACTATCCGTGGGCACGCGAAGGGTGGGATCCCGTCGCCGCGTCCCGGCGCGACTATGTCCCGCACAGCAAATCGCTGGCCGGACCCGCAGCAAAGGATACCTCAGCGTCTGATTTGGCAGACGCGTCTAACGCCGACCCGGGCCTGATAACCCAGCCCGTCAAAGCCGATGCCGCATGGACTGAACCGTCACCTGCGGAACGGGCCCGCATCACGGCGCTCATTGCGGCGGACTGGCCGGTCTCGGACATGGCTTCCCTGATGGAGATGACCGAGCCGCAGTTTCGTTGGGCTTTCCACGAGAGCCTCAAGACTGGCGCGCTGGCCATAAAGGCGCGGCTGACTACGGCGATGTTCGCAGATGCTCTCTCGGCGAAGGGAAGCGAACGTAACCGCGTTGCCGACTTCATGGGTGTCTTCAAGCCCAAGGGAGCCCCTGCGGCATCAGCGGCTGATCCCGAGGCCAAAGAGAGCAAAAAACGCCGCGGCTCTGCCGAAATGGATGCCGGAAAGCCCGCCCGCCGCAGCCGCTATGGCGGCCCAATGCCCAAACCGGACCCCGATGGTCGCATCCCAATTGGTATGGTGCTGGGTGACACGGCGATGCAGACCATGTTCGACAAGAGGGGGCAGACCGAAGCGCAGTATTACCACCTCCTTATCGAGCTGCGGGCCAGCCGCGGTCAGGACCGCAACGGCAACAAGGTTTAGGGGCTCCACCTCACTCCTGACTTGCCTCGGTTTCGAATGGCGTCGGGGGAAACAACTCGCCAACCACGAATGCTTGATGGTCACGCCAGTCGAGCGGCAGGGGCCCAGCCGCGGTTAGGGTAGCAGCGGTTAACCGCACTGGCTGAGTTCCCTGCTGGATGGCGGCCTTCAGCTTTGGCGAGATAAGACCCGCTTCGATCAACCGGCTGACATAGGCCGGGCTGCAGCTCTCCCGCTCAGCCAGCTCGGCGATCGATTCGACTTCACCTTTAGCCAAGGCATCAAACCACGCCTCCCCGGTCGCGATAATCGACAGAAGTTTGGGGTCTTCTCGCGGTGCACCGTTGTCCACGACCAGCTTCAGCGTAGCGCCGCGCCGCTGGATGTGGGCGGTGACATGGCGCGAGACGATTCTCTCCGCACATGCGCCGAATGCCGACGCCCTGATCTGCAGTTCGACCATGTCCGGGCGATAGACGACGCCAGCCAGAAGTGTAACGGCGGCTTGACGCAGGACTACAGGGTCATCGCCACGCCAGAGTTCTTTCAAGTGTGCAGCCTCGGCCAAGACCTGATTGGCCACCTCAGGGTCCGAGGTGCCGACCAAGCCGATCACCTGGTCCGGCGAACAAAGAAGCTCCAGAACGGCGTTGCGCACCAAGCCTTCGACCTCGCTGGCCGGCAGTCGGTAGACTGGCTCCTGCCCCCGCGGTCGCATGGCGTAGTACTGATAGCGCTTGCCTGCCTTTTTGGTGTGCGTCGGTGTGAAACCCTGCCCGGTGCCGTCTTTCAAAAGGCTCGCCAACAGGCTCGGATGGGGACTGTTTCGTCCTGATTTTCGAGTACGGCGATTGGCGGCGATCACGGCCTGAACGCGATCGAACAGATCCCGATCCACAATGGCCTGATGCTCGCCCGGAAAGCTCTGGTCGCGATGGACCACCTCACCCACATAGGTTCTGTTTTCCAGCAGGTGATAGAGAGTGCCGCGGCTGAAGAGGCCACCGCCGGTCGGACCATTCGCCCCGACACGCGCCTTGGTTCGAAAGCCGAGCTCGGCAGCTTGGACAACCAGCCGGTCAACCGAACCACTGTCCAGAAAGCGCCCGAACAGAGCCCGCACAGTGTCAGCTTCGCCAGGATTGATAATCAGTTTTCGATCGCGAACGTCGTAGCCCAAGGGGGGCAATCCCCCCATCCACATGCCCTTGGCTTTGGACGCCGCGATCTTGTCGCGGATGCGTTCGCCAGTGACCTCACGCTCGAACTGCGCAAACGACAGCAGCACATTCAGGGTCAGGCGACCCATGGAAGTGGTCGTGTTGAAGGCCTGCGTTACTGATACAAACGAGGCCTTCGCTGCATCCAGCACATCAACGATCTTGGCGAAGTCCGGCAGTGAGCGGGTCAGGCGGTCGACCTTGTAAACGACCACCACATCGACCTCGCCCGCCTTGATTGCCGCAAGGATGGCCTGAAGTGCGGGACGCTGCATGTTGCCGCCAGAGTACGCCCCGTCATCATAGGGCGTCGGATCAAGGATCCAGCCTTCATGCCGCTGGCTGGTGATATAAGCCTCGCATGCCTCCCGTTGGGCATGGAGGGAGTTGAAGGCCTGCTCCAGGCCCTCTTCACTGGATTTGCGCGTGTAGACCGCGCACCGCATCGGCTTCGGAGAAATCTCAACCACGACGGACCGCCCGCGAGAGGTCCTCACGATCCCGGACCCCGAAGAAGGTCAGGCCGTTCCATTTGGTGCCGGTTATCTCGCGCGCTATGGCCGAGAGTGAGCGCCATGTTTCGCCGCGATAGACGAACCGGTCGCCTTGAGCCTCGACCTCGTGCAGTTCTCCGCGCCAGCTTCGGATCAGTTTCACACCATCGGCTGCAGGTTTGGCCGCCGAAAGCGGCGTCCCGTCCCTCACCAAGGCAGCGCCAAGCCGCACATCACCATAGACCTGCGCTTGGAGCCGATAGGCTAACGCGCGCGCCAGCATACCTCGTCGGAGGGAAACCGGAGCAGAGGTTCCAAAGGCTTCCCGCCAACCATCGCGAAGCTCTACAAGGTCGGCATGCTGAAGCCTGGCTAGTTGCTCAGACAAGAGTGAGTCTGTTCGGACATGTCGGTTATTCTTCGTAGAAAGTAGCATATTCGTCGTTCCTTCGGTCTTCACACAGACCCAAGGCTTCGCCGAGAACGCTCTCGCGAAGGGCTGGCCCAAACACTCGGGCGAGGCGGACATCGCGTCCTCTGAGGACGATGTAAAGTCTGTTTCGGACTGCCAGACTGGACTTTTGCTCAAAGTGAGCCGATGTCCGGCTCATGACACGTACATCCCTCACTCATCCCCTACAGATCGCGGCGGTATCGCCCGGAGCGGACCTCGGCCGTATCGGCATAACCTTCTGCCCCGGAAAGCAGCAGCCGCTTGCCGCCACCGGCGCCTGGTGTCGCGATCTTGGCTTGGATATCGCCGCTATTGCCGACTGGAGCGCGTCGGCCTTGGTGACGCTTGTCGAGAACCACGAACTGGAAGCCCTCAAGGTCACAGGCCTGAGTGACGAAGTTGCCCGCCACCACATGGACTGGGTCCACGCCCCGATACCTGACGTCTCCACGCCCGACGCCTCTTTCGAAGCCGCCTGGTTGGAAATCGGAGAAGGCTTAAGGCACCGCCTTCGCGCCGGTTTCGACATAGTCGTCCACTGCAAGGGCGGCCTGGGCCGTGCCGGCATGATCGCGGCTCGGCTCATGGTCGAGCTCGGCATTCCGGCTGACCGGGCAATTGCCGAGGTTCGCAAGGTGCGCCCCGGCGCTATCGAAACGGCGGCCCAAGAGCAGCATGTTCTGAGCTGCCGACCCGTACCCGAGCGGCAGCCTTCAACGTCGGCAGAGGCGATCCGCGACCGAGCATTGGGAGCCTTGCTGGGCTTGGCTGTTGGCGACGCGGTCGGCACGACGCTGGAGTTCAAGGCGCGGGATTCCTACCCCCTCCAGACCGACATGATCGGCGGCGGGCCATTCGGCCTGAAGCCCGGGCAATGGACCGACGACACCGCCATGGCGCTTGCGCTGGCGGACAGTCTGGCGGTGTGCGACGAAATGAACGAGCAGGATCTGCTGAATCGCTTCAGCGAGTGGTGGCACAAGGGGACATATTCCTGCACCGGAAGCTGCTTCGATATCGGCGGGACCACCGCACAGGCCATCCGGCGTTGGGAACAGACCAAATCAGATCACTGCGGCTCGACCGACCCGAACAGCGCCGGCAACGGTTCGCTCATGCGTCTGTCCCCCGTCGCCATCCGGTTCTGGCGGGACCGTCCTGCCCTGCGTGACGCCGCCGCCCGGCAGAGCCGAACAACCCACGCCGCGGCCGAAGCGGTGGACGCCTGTGTGGTCTATGCCGAGATGATCGCTGACGCGATCGAGGGACGCCCCCGGTCCGAGGTGCTGGTCTGTCGCGACGGGCCATGGTCTGGCGCGATCGGGCCTATTGTGGAGGGCTCCTGGCGGGGCAAACGGCGCACGGAGGTATCTGCCTCAGGCTATGTGGTCCACGCGCTGGAAGCGGCCATTTGGTCGGTCGGACGAGCCCCTCAGTTCGACCGGGCGGTCCTGCAAGCCGCCAACCTCGGTCAGGACGCTGACACGACCGCTGCCATCGCCGGTCAGCTGGCAGGTGCCCTCGACGGCCAATCAGCTATCCCGGTTAGTTGGCTGTCGCGGTTGGCATGGCGCGAGCGGCTGAGATCTGCGGCGCAGGCCCTACTATAACTGTCTGCTCAGGCCCGCGCGGTCTGCCAAGCCCGCCAAAGGATCAGCGAGAAGTCTTCATCTGCGCGGTCGAGCACAAAGGTGAGCGGCTTGCCTTGAGTGCGCTGGACGGTCACCCCGTCATTGTAGGCGATGATGTCGATGATGGAGGTGAGCTTGGCTGTGATCGCCCGCTCGGGTGAACGGAAGATCAGGCGCTCACTGGTCACAGTCAGGTCGCCTGTGCCGAGCCTGTGCGAATAGCGCAGGGTCTGGCGATTAACGCCGAACTGGCCGACCCGGAACCTCAACCCAGAGACAATCGGAATACTCAGCGTGAGGCCGGCGTAGCTTACGCCGACCGTGCGATCCCGATCCTCGAACGCCTCACAGTCGGCTACAATATGAGCTACCTCGTTACCCAGCAGACCGAGATTGGTCTGAACGGACGGCAAGGGACCGTGCGCCATTGCCCAGGTGTGACGAGCACCGACCAGCGCCCATTCCGTCTCTTGGTCCCACTGCGGGCCCAGACCGACGCTGCGAACAAGTTCGTCCAAGGCGGCGTCTTCTGTCGGCGACAGGCTGCCGTCCTCCAGAAACATCAGCAGACGGCGCCGGATGTACGCCCTGCCCTCTTCACGAAACAAATTCTCAGCCTCAGAGCGAGACAGTCCCAGATAGTCGCGCATGCCCTCCAGCACCGCCGCGTCCTCTGCGCAGAACACCCCGTCACACATGAGCGCAGTGATCGCCGAGCGGTACCGAGACGCCTGGTCGCCAAAGACAGTTTCATTCTGCTTCTCGATCTCTAGCCGGTCGTCTGTGTCGCCGTTCATGCTCTGCATCCTATGAGTCACCCGCGTGTCCGACGGACGCATTCAGCCCAGCGGTAGTCAAGTCCGATGTGACTCATCGTCTGTAGTCTCATTGGCTGCAGTATCGCCCCTTGGCCACCATGGATGTGCGGATCCGGGTTGGCGCGAACGTTAAGCGGCTCAGGGAGGCCAAGGGCCTGTCTCAGGAGGAGCTTGCCTTCGACGCCGAGATGCACAGGACATACGTGTCGGGGATCGAGCGCGGCAAACGGAATCCCACCGTTACGGTCGTTGAGCGACTGGCGGATGCGCTCGGGGCCAAGGCCAGCGAGTTGCTCAGCTGACAACCGGGCGCACCGGCGCGCAGACTGCGCAACCCGCCATCCCAGCAAGCCGGCGAGTTTGGAAATCCGTACCCTTGCGGCCCTCCAACCGGGCTGTATCGTCGACGGATGACCGACGCCGAGCGAATTGAAGCCCTACTGAACATCGTAGATGAGACACGGTTCGAAAACCTTGCCCAAAGCGAGAAGCTGGCCGTGCTTGGGTTTGTCGAGCGGCGGGGAAAGAACAAGTTCAGGCCGACCAACGCAGGCTGGAATCTCATGGGCGATCGCGGGCGCATCCACGACACCCCTTAGCCTCAGGCATTTCGGCAAAGTCCGCTAAGCGCGGCGGACGTTCTCGCCCTCCACCTTTTCGCATAATCGGCATTCTCTGAACCGGATCAGGGACTCGAACTGGATCCGCACAAAAGTTCTGACGCGCCAAACCCGGTCGCTATCTGGCGGAAACGAGCTGCCGTTGGATAGACAGCACCGCCAAGCTCTGGTCGTCCTCCTCAAACCATGACGCCCGAATGTAGCGCCAGTTGACCACCGTCGTTGTTCATGATCAGGCCTGAAAGATAAGAGGCCTCGTCCGACGCCAGGAAGGCGATGGTGTCTGCCTGTTCGGCAGCGGTGCCCATTCGGCCGAGCGGGACGCGCTGTACACGGGCCTTCAGCCGCTCGGGGTCCATTCCCGTAGGACCGGTCGTCATGTCGGTCGCGGTAATGCCGGGGCAGACGCAGTTTACGCGGATGCCGTGGCGACCCCATTCGACCGCCAACGACCGGGTCAGGCCGACAACGCCGTGTTTGGACACCACATAGCCAATCTGGTTCGGCACAGCCGCCAACCCTGCGATTGAGGCCACATTCACGATCGCGCCATGGCCCACAGGAATCATGGCGGCATTCGCGGCAGCCTTGGACCAGAAGAACTGCGAATACAGATTGGTCCGCAGGACCCGGTCCCAGGCGACGAAGTCCTCGGCCGGCGCCACAACGGATATACCCGCGTTGTTAATCAGGACATCGATCCGACCATGGACTCGCATGACCTCGGCCACGCTGTGCTTCACCACAGCCTCATCAGCAGCATCGCCCGGGATGGCGAAGGCCTGGCCGCCGCCCGCCCGGATCGCATCGACCGTGCCTTCACCGGCAGCAGGATCGAGGTCATTGACCGCAACAACAGCGCCCTGGGCTGCCAGCAAGACTGCGGTTACCTTTCCTATGCCGTCGCCTGCTCCCGTGACAATGGCCACTCTGTCCCTGAACCGCATGGCGCGCACCTCCCTCATGTCCCGGTCCATCATCACCCGGCTGGCTTCGGGTTGAAGACCGCTCTTGTCCGGGCTGTCACCAGTGACGGCCGACCCGCGATCAGGCCCGTCACAACCAGGCCGGACCCGATCAGCGCCACCAGCCAGGCCACAGCCTCGAACCCGCCTGTCCACTGATGCAGAAGACCCACTCCCAGCGGTGCCAGGGCCGCCGGCACATAACCAACGCTCTGGGCCATGCCGGACAGGTGAGAGGCCACATGGCTGTCGGGCGAGCGCAGTAGCACCATCGTCAGCGCCAGCGAAAAGAGCCCCCCCTGCGCCAGACCCTGAATCACCGCCCAGACCCAGACCTGCGCAAGCGGCGCAAGCAGAAGCCCGAGCAAACCCACTGTTCCCGCGATGGACAATAGGACCGCGATCAGCTTCTGGCCCTGCCAACGAGAGGCGACTGATGGAATAGTCAAGGATGTCGCCAGCTGGACGACGATCAGGACGGACAGCACCAAGCCTGCAGTCACAGCGTCCAGCCCCCGTTCTCGCAGGATAGGAGCGAGCCAGCCAAGCACGCAGAAGGCCAGAGCCGACTGAAAACCCATGAAGAGCGCCACACTCCAGGCCAATGGATCACGCCACAACCCGGTGACCGGCAAGACGACGTCACCGTCCCGCTTCCCCTTCAGCAGCAGCCGCGGCCACCAGAGGCACAGCGCAGCGAGGGCCGGAATAGCCCACATCGAGAGACCGGTCCGCCATCCACCGTCCAGGATCACCTCAACAGGAACAGTGACCGCTGCGGCAAAGGCGGCACCGCCCGAGATCGCGGTGACATAGGCTCCGGTCAACAAAGCCGTTCGATCAGGAAAGTCCCTTTTGACGAGGGTCGGCAGAAGGACGTTCGCCACCGCTATCGCTCCCCCGGCCAGCACAGAAAACGAGAACAGCGCCCAGACGGGTCCCAGTGCCCGCAATGCGGTTCCGACGGCGATAAGGAGCAGGGCACCAAACAGACTGCGCTCGACCCCCCACCGTCTCGCCAGCACCGGTGCCGCTGGCGCACAAAGACCAAGACAGAGCACGGGCAAGGTTGTCAGAACGCCGACCTGCCAGGGCTGGATTCCTGTCGCGCTTACCACTTCAGGCAGTCGCACCGAGAGGCTGGCGAACACAAGGCGCAGGCAGAAAGCCGACCCAACAATGCCGACCGCCAAGAGCAGCCGGTCGCGGCTGGGGCCAGCGTCTCGCGCTATCGTTGGAACCTCGACCATGGCGCAAGCAAAAGATTATCCCGGCAAGCCTTGCAACCGAATATTCGCATATGAGAATATCATTCCGATAACAGACGCCGGATAAACCTATGCTGATCGACGTCCACGCCCACCTTTTCACCCCCGGCATGTTGAACCGGCACCCGTTCTGGGGACCGTTCATGAAGCCACAAGGTCTGACAGTCGGCCATTTCTCGCTCGGCACGAAACAGCCCGCCAAGGCCGCAAATGACGCCGAGGCCGAAGCCAATCTGCTCGCTCGAATGACCCATTCGGCGCGGCTGGAAGTCATGAAACAACGCGGTGTAGACAAGCTGGTGCTGTCCACCCCGTCGCACGCCTTCATGTACTGGGCCGGCGAATTCGGGAACGAATATGCGAGGATCTGCAACGACGAGCTCTCGGCATTCTGCCAAGTGATGCCGGACAAGTTCGATTTCTGGGCCCATGCCAACCTTGCTGACCCGGCAGCGGCCGTGGAAGAAATCGATCGGGCCGTGAAGGTTCTGGGTGCCAAGGGCCTTTGCGTCGGTGGCACCAATTTCGACGGCATCCAGACCTATGACGAGCGCCTTTTTCCAGTCTGGGCCAAGGTGGCCGAGCTCGACGTTCCCATCATGGTCCATGGCTTCAACCAGTCCATCTATCTGGGCGAGCGTCACCACGAGGACCGGTTCGAGACCACCTCTATCGTCGGCGACTGCGTCGATGAGACCCTCTTCTTCTGGTACCTGATCTGCAGCGGCGCGCTGGACGCCTATCCGACCCTGAAGACCTACATCAGTCATGCCGGCGGCATGGCCGTTTTTCAGTTGGGACGGCTGTCGGACCTGAACAGGGTCATGGCACCAGACGCCAGGAACCAACGTCCGCTGATGGACTATATGAAGAATTTCTACTTCGACCTCGACGTTCACCATCCGGCCCTTCGCCGGGCGGTGGTGGAAGTGGTCGGCGCCGACAACCTGCTCTACGGCACGAATTTCGGCGGCGCCTACGACTACGGTGATCTAACCGAAGGCATCGACCTGTCGGACGGTGATCGCGACAAGATCCGCAGCGGCAATGCGATCAAGCTGCTCAAACTCGTCATAAGCGAGGCCGCCCGAGCCGCCTGACGATCATCCGCCAGTCGGAGACATGCCCACCCGACCAATGTGCGTGCCCGCGGCTCGCCGACCGGTAAGTTTCTGCCCGAGATTGGTTCGCGGCAGAGAATGAACTGCACACTATCGACGATAACGTTCAAAATATGCGATGACTTGCGTCAGGGAACGCTAGCGGCTCGAAGAGCCCCGTCAGAGGGGTCTCGATGCAGGAGGACTCACATGCTGATCGATCTACACGCCCATGCCCCGCTGCCGGGCTATTATAATCAGGACCCGCATTGGGGTCCGTTCTTCGAAAAGCATGATGACGGCCACATCCGGTTGCGCGTCGGCGAATGGATCCTCTCACTGGGCTCGCCGGAGCGCCGGGCAGCGGTCAAGCGCGGCGAAACGATGGAAGTCGCCGAGTTCATGGCCAAGTGGAACGATCCGAAGCACCGCCTCGCGGGCATGGATGCCTTGGGTCAGGACGCCCAGGTGCTGTCCGTGCCTTCGCACTGCTACATGTATTGGGCGGATCCGGCATTTGCGAACAGGTTCTCCACCACGGTCAACGACACTTTGGCCGAATATTGCGACCGCTCGGGCGGCCGGCTGATGATGTGGGCAACTGCGGCGCTGCAGGATCCGGTCAACGCCGCCAAGGAGATCCGCCGCGCCTGCACCGAGCTGGGTGCCAAGGGCCTCAGCGCCGGCGGCTCGAACTTCGGCGGTATGGAATTCGATGATCCGCGAATGGACGTGATCTGGGAGACACTGTGCGATCTCGACCTCCCGATGTTCGTGCACGGATACAACCAGTCAGTCACCTGGGGCCCCAAGGCCAATACCGACAAGTACGAGACCACGGCCATCGTCGGGATGAACTACGACGAGACCAAATGCTTCTGGTACCTGATCTGCGGCGGCGTTCTGGACCGTTTCCCCAACCTGAAGGTATATATCACCCACGCCGGCGGCTTCGTGCCATATCAGCTGGGCAGGCTGGCCCAGACGATCAAGAACCTCGACGTGGTCCATAACAAGAAGGACCTGGAGGCGTATTTGCCGAACTTCTGGTTCGACCCGGAACTGCATGAGCTTCCGATGCGTCAAGCCCTGGTGGAGGTCATCGGCGCCGACCGTCTGGTCTACGGCACCAATTTTGGCGGCTCGGACGCAATCAGGGGTGACTTGACCACTGGGCTCAGAATGTCCGCTGAAGACCTTGAAAAAGTTCGCTGGAAAAACGCCGTCGACCTTCTCCACATCGATCTGAACAAAATGGGACGGGCAAACAAGCCGGTCACCGCCTGACCTGTCACTCGGCTCTGGCGGCGTCGGGTGACCCCGTCAGAGCCGTCCCAAACCACAGCCTCGCCGCTCGGCGCGACGAACTGGACGCCCATGACCCATCCGACTGACTGCAAGATCTGCGGGATGCTTGATGCCGCGGCCCCGGAGGATGTCGTGCTGTCTGGCCATCACTGGGCCGTCGTCGCGATGCAGGACGTACCCGGGATGTTGATGCTGATCGCCCGTGCTCATGACAACGGCATCGGGTCTGTCCCCGACGCAGCCGCAGCCCAGTTAGGGCCGCTCACAAAGACCCTCGCATCCGGACTTGAGGCCTATGGCCGGTTCGAACGGACATCGGTGATCTATCTGGGCGACAACTCCATCCACACCCATTTCATGATGCTCGGTCGTCCACCTGGAGACGACCGGATATTCGACAACGCTCCCCTACTCGCCCGGTTTGGACGCAAGGATCGTGATCGCTCACGCGCGATAGCGGCGGAACTGCGTGACGCGTGCGAGTCTTTCATTGCTAACAGGAACCAGTCATGAAGCTCGCGCGATGCACTGATGGCGGTGTCCCGTTCTGGGCGGTCGTGGACCCAGACACCGACATGGCCCGGCCCATAGTTGGAGGCATCACAGACTGGGGGCCGAGCTTGACCAAAGGTGCCGGCGAGGCGGCGCTGACGTTCGAAGGTTCTGCCCGCCCCCTGTCGACCCTGCGGCTTCTCGCGCCATGCGAGAACACCAGCAAGGTTGTCATCGCCGGCGCCAACTACAGCAAACACCTGGTCGAATTCGGGGTAGCGCCGCCGAGCCAACCGATCGCCTTCCTCAAGGCCTACGGTGCCCTGATCGGTGCACAGGACCCGATACGCTTCCCGCCACTGACCGAAGAACTCGACTATGAATGCGAGCTAGTCGTCGTGATCGGTGACGACAGCATCGACCTCAATGACCCTCTCGCTTCGGTGCTCGGCTATACTGCCGGCAACGACGTCAGCGCCCGCGATCTGCAGCGCAGCGGACCCGCAGGCATCGGCATGGATCTCTACGCTGCCAAGAGTCAGGATCGCTCGACCCCGGTCGGCCCGTGGATTGTCACACGCGACGAATTCCCCCCAGGAAGTCCTGCCCTGCGCCTCTCGACATCGATAAACGGCGAGATCCGTCAGAACGGCACGACAGCGGACATGACCTGGGACGTCGGAGAACTGATCCGGTTCGTTCAGCCTCGCGTAAGCTTCGGCATCGGAGATTTGTTGTTTACCGGCACGCCGGAAGGCGTCGGACAGGGGTCAGGCCGGTATCTTAACCCAGGCGACGTTGTCGAGGTGACGCTGGAAGGAATCGGCCGGCTTCGTAACACGATCGAGCCGAAGACCTCGCCGCCGCGGGACTAGTCCCGCCTGAGGGCGCGGAGGACACCGTCGATTGTGGCCTGTAGACGAAGCGCAAGGTGCTTGCCTTCTGTGGGCAAGACAACCGTCTCGCTGAGCGCCAGCCTGACCATCATCTCCGCGAGGGCACCACGGTCGAGCGACATGCCGATGTCGGACTCCCAAGCATCGAACACCGGATCGAGCGCAGTCAGGACGCGGGCGATGAAATGATCGAAATTCGACTCGAAATATCGCAGGACGAAGGCGGGCTCGACCTGCAGGAACTGTGACCCGCGCCGGGTCTCCTTGTTTGAGACACTGTATTTCAGGAAGGCGGCAAAGCGTTCCGTCGGGGTTTCGCATCCCTCCAGCGCACGGTTCAGCTCCCGGTCCGTTTCGGTCCGAAGTCTGAGGACCACGGCCTCGAGTACGGCGTCCATCGAGGGAAAATAGCGATAAAGGGTGCCGCGCGAGACGCCGGCCGCATCGCAGACATCCTGGGCCGTGATGCGTGGCGTACCCTGGTTCATCATCACGCTCTGGGCGGCGTTGATGATGTTATCAATGGTCCGTGCCGCCCGAGGATCAGGCCGACGCGCCCGAACCGCTGAACTCGGGCTCGCGGCAAGGTCTGCGGTGTTCGAAAGAGCGATCTCGGGTGCCACACGTGATGTTCGAGCGCTGACAGTCATGCGCAACGCGCTCCGATTCAATCAGAAGCCTGCTTAGTCGGACGGGTCCGGGATGGCAAACCGGGTGACGGTCGCCGGGAGATAAAACGAGACAGAAATGCCAATTTTGATTAGAAAATATTGCACCAGCCAACACGGCCCAAAGTCTTCCGGAACGAATTGAAATGCAAATCGATCTCAGCGCCAAGCGAGTTATCGTGACAGGCGCAAGCCGCGGTATCGGGCGGGCGACAGCTGCCGCCTTTGCCCGCGAGGGCGTGCGTCTGGCAATCTGTTCGCGCGGCACAGAAGCCCTGGCCCTCGTTGCCGAAGAGATGCGTGCCCTGGGTGCCGCTGACGTCATCGCGGTCGCGCTGGATGTTCGCGACACTGCCGCCGTTCGGGCTTTTGTGGAGCAGGTCGCCTTGGCCTGGGACGGTGTCGATGTGCTGGTCAACAACGCCGGTCAGGGCAAGGGAGGGAGTATCGAGAGCCTCGAGCCCGAGGACATCCTAGACCACGCCAACAATATTCAGGTGGCTCACTTCCGGTTCGTCCAGGCGGTCGTGCCCCACATGCGCAAGCAGAAATGGGGCCGCATCATCAACATCAATGCCCTGGCCGGTGCCCTGCCGACGCCGGACGGCATTCCGTCGGTGACCAACCGTGCAGCCGGCATTGCCCTGTCAAAGCTGCTGGGTCAGCAATTGGCCAAGGACAATATCCTGGTGAACAGCCTCAACATGGGCTGGATCGATACCGGTCAGTGGGATCGTCACTACAAGGAAATGCCGGCAACGATCACGCGGGAGGAATTCCTGGAAATGGTCGTCAAGATTGTTCCGCTGGGCCGGCTCGGCCAACCGGACGAAGTCGCCAATGTCTGTGTCTTCCTCGCCAGTGATCTGGCGACCTACCTCAGCGCAGCATCGATCGATGTGTCTGGCGGCCTGCAGGGCGCAATCGCCTACTATCCCACGCTGAAGCGCGAGATGCAGGAACTGGGCCTCGAACGCGAGGCCGCGCTGGCCGCCAAATGAGCTAGTGACCTTCACCCTGAGGGTAGAGCGCCAGCCTGGCGATGTTGGCGCGGTCGGGTTGTTCCAGCATGAAGCGGATGGCGCGGGCGACATCCTGGGGGTCAAGCGCGACCGGTGCCTCGACCTTGGCGGCGGCCATCATCCTGTCGAACATCTCGCTGGAGGTGGACCCTGGCGCGATCGTTCCGACCTTCACCCCTGTGCCCGCCAGTTCGATGCGGAGGGACTGGGTGAAGGCTTCGAGGGCGTGCTTCAGCCCGCCGTAAACTCCGCCCGCCCGTGAGATCAGATAGGCGCTGATGCTCGACACATTGATGATGGCCCCCGACGACTGGCCCCGGAACTCACGCGCGAAGACGTAGGAGCTGCGCACCACGGCCTCGAAATTCACCCGAATCATGTAGCTCACGGCGTCCAGGTCGATGGTGTCCATCGTGCCGACAGCCATGACCCCTGCATTGTTGATCACCACATCCACGCGGCCGAAACGTTCCTTGGCCAGCCTCAATAGCTGCTCCGGCACGTCCGACTCGGCGATGTCGGCAGCAAGCAAAGCGCTTGGGCCTGGTAGCGTTGCCGCCAGGGCTTCCAGTTTTTCCATTCGTCGGCTGGTCAGCACCAGATTACAGCCGGCCTGGCTGAGCTCCAGCGCCGTCGCCGCGCCTATGCCGGCAGAAGCGCCCGTCAGGACAACAGTCTTTCCGCTCAGGTCCATTTTCCGGGAGCCCCTTTCATGCCGTCGATGATCGGCCGCATGTCCGCCACACTAGGCAGGTGAGCCGTGAACCCGCCGTCGACCGCCAGGATCTGGCCGGTGACATAGGAACTGAGGTCCGAAGCGAGGAAAACCACCATGTTGGCGATGTCGCGCGGCGTACCCAGCCGCGGCACCAAGCAATGACTCAGGAAGATGTTCTGAATGTGCGCTGGCAGCCGCTGCTCCATCCCGGGCTGGATTATCAGGCCGGCCGCGATGGCGTTAACCCGGATCCCGCTTGGGCTATAGGCTGTTGCCAGATGTCGGGTCAGGGCGTTCAGCGCCGCCTTGCCCGCTGCATAGGCGAAATTGCTGACGTCGCCAGAGAGCGACTGTCCCGACGAGATGTTGACGATAGAGCCCCCGCCCCGCGCCAGCATCGACGGTATGGCGTATTTGCAAAACAGCATCGGGCCACGGGCGTTGATCGACTGAACCTGATCCCACAGCTCGACCGACATGTCGGGAATATCGAGGTCACGCGACGAAAAGCCGGTGGCTCCGGCATTGTTGTCGAGGACGTCGACACCGCCGAAGGTCGCAACAGCGAACTCGACGACAGAGCGGATGTCACCATCGACGGTGATGTCGCCGGCCTTGCAGGCGACATCGTGGCCCTGCCCCTTCAGTCGATCGGTCACCGCCTGAAGCTCGGGCGCGCGCAGGTCGGTCAGCACGACACGCGCGCCCTGTTCCGCCAGAGCCAGCGCCGTTTCTGAACCTATCGAGCCGGCTGCCCCGGTTACCAGCGCGACCTTGCCATCCAACAACGCCATGCATCTCTCTCCCTGTTCGCCGGCCTCAGCCGCCCTGCTGTTCCATCTCGGCCACGTTCGGCGGCCGTGACTGATAGCCAGGCATGTGCAGCCCGCCGTCGACGTTGATCAGCTCACCCGTGACGAACCGCGACATGTCCGACGCCAGGAAGACAGCCACCGGAGCGATATCCTCCTCCGGGTCGCCATTCCGCTGCAGCGGCTTCATCGCGGCGACCCGTTCGGCGAAGCCCGGCGAGTCTGCCGCCATCTTCTGGAACACTGTCCCCATTGCGGCCGGTGACAGCAGATTGACCCGGATGTTGAACCGTCCCCACTCGTGAGCGGCGCTGCGGGTAAGCCCTCGCAGTGCGGATTTGGTGATGCTGTAGTCCGAGTTAAGCCAGGCTCCCGTCTCGACGTCGATCGAATAGAAGTTGACGATCGAGCCGCCGCCGCGCGCAACCATGTGCGGCCGCGCCGCCTGCATCGCCCACCACCCGGCCCACAGGCCCGAGTGCAGGGTGGCATCAAGCATCTCGTCGGTCTTCTGCTCAAGCAGGACCTTGGGGCTGAGCGTGAAGGCGTTGTTTATGAGGATGTCCAGGCCGCCAAAAAGCTCGACCGTCTTTTCGACAGCACCCTGGATCTGATCCTTGATGCGCACATCGACCTTGAGGACCTCAGCGCGGCCTCCGAGTTCGTCGATCAGCTCGGACCGGATCGTGGCACAGTAGTCTTCGTTGTACTCTGCCACGACGACGGTGGCCCCTTCGCGCACGAACCTGCGGGCAATGCCTCTTCCGATCCCTCCACCGCCGCCGGTAATCAGGGCGACCTTGCCTTCCAGCAATCCCATCAACGCAATTCCTCGGGTGTGCGTACCGTCGTGCCGAGGATCGGCCCGACCAGTTCATGCCCCCAGTAGCTAAGGCGTTCGGCGTTCAGCTCGAACGGATCGCCCGGCCAGGGGTGGGTTTCGGCGATGACCTCGACGGCGAAACCTGACGGGCTGAAGTGATAGAAGGAGAAATGGGGATCCTGGGTGTGCTGGCCCAGGGTCATCTGGACCGGGATCTTGCGCTTGTTGACGATGTCCCAGGTCTCGCCGACATCACGAAGACTGCCCGTCAGAAGGCCCATGTGCTGGATACCCATGCGGCCCGGCCCATGGCCATAGCCGATATCATGGCTCGTCAGATTGTTGAGTCCTGCGCGGTAGAACCCCGTCTTGCCCTTGCCTGCGCCGGATCCGTACCACTGGAAGCCCATGACATTGATCAGGAAGTCGTCAAGTTCGGGACCGTACTCCGGCGTGATGACCACGACGTGGCCGAAACCCCGGCCATAGGTGTTGAAGCCGCCATGCCGACGTCCCGGCACGAACGAGTCCGGCTCGCCCTTCTGCCCGTAGAAGAGTTCGTATTGGTACCCCACCGGGTCCTTGAACCGGACGACGTCCCGAACCGCGCGACGCATCTTCAGGTCATCACTGCCCTGTTCAACCGCGATCCCTGAATCCTGGAGCTTTCTGACGGCTTTCTCAAAGGCGATCCGGTTAACGCACTCCCAACCGATATAGGTCAGCTTGTCGATCGGGCCGGGCTGAAAGGCGAAGCGGTAGCGACGGTCATCCATCCTCAGATAGAGAGCGTCCGGCTCGTCATCAGGCGAGGGTGCGATGGCGAGGCCCAGAACCTCAGGGCCATAGCTTCGCCAGGCGTCGATGTTGGGGCTTTCAAAGCCCAGATAGCCGATACCCCGGATATCCATGGTCCAGATCCTCAGTCTTTCGGTTCGCTAGCAGGCAGTGGTGCCGCCATCGATGATGATGTCAGCGCCGGTGATGAAGGCGGCCTCGTCGCTGGCCAGGAAGGCGGCCATGCCGACAACGTCCTCGGGCTCGCCCGGTCGACCAAGCGGAATGCTGTTCGTCAACTGAGCCCGCACGGCGGGGTTCTCGGCGAAGGCGCGCGTGCCGGGAGTGATGATGAAGCCAGGGCTGATGCTGTTGGCGCGAATGCCCAGCGGTGCGCCCTCAAGCGCCATCTGTCGCGTCATGGCGATCACGCCGCCCTTGGTCGCGTTGTGGGCGATCGTGCCGTTCCCGCGTGAGCCTTGCCAGCCCGCGGTCGAGGCGACATTGATGATCGCTCCGCCCCGTTTCGCCAGGTGCGGCCATGCAAATTTGGTTGTCAGGAACACCAGGTCGAGTTCGTTGCGGATCGTGAACCGCCAGTCATCGATGGAAAGATCTGCGAT
>Ga0247831_1004419_pt1 | contig 18812 bp, 14 predicted proteins | sample LaCruzMarch2015__9_FD_192406 | JGI IMG/M metagenome (GOLD analysis project Ga0247831, IMG submission 192406) | Freshwater microbial communities from meromictic Lake La Cruz, Castile-La Mancha, Spain - LaCruzMarch2015_1m | ecosystem: Environmental > Aquatic > Freshwater > Lake | place: Spain... | reverse complement strand
AAACTTAAACTTAAACTTAAACTCGAACTCGAACTCGAACTCGAACTCGAACTCGAACTCGAGTCTAAAGACATTCGATCGAGCACGCGCACCGCTTCGCGTCCCCCTTATAAGACTGGTTGCATTCAGCCTCCCGTTTAGGCCCTGGATACCAACTTAGCGTCGAATCGTTTCTGGCCCTACGACAAGAAGCTTGTCCTGACCTGGAAGGCTACCAATCCTTTCGATCACTTGCGAGTGTCGAGGTAGTTGGTCCTGCAATTCTTGAAGATGTTCTTCGGTCGTGATCAACATGGACTCTGGACTGCTTTTGGACTTTTCGATCGCGTCTTCGTTCGAGCTACTAAAGTGGACCACTTGGCCGAAGTAAAAAACCAACGAGGGTCTGAATTGACCCAGCACAACAATCGTGGTGTCTTTCTTGGAAGGGACGGAGACAAAGCCCTTCTTTCGATTCTCTTGCCCGAAACTTTCGGCCATCCGCTGCGCTCCTTGCCAACGGTCAACTTGAGGAGCTACAAATTGCGTTAGCAATGCGATCAAGGAAATGGCTCCCAAAGTGAACGCACCGCCGGAGAGTTTCCATTTGCTTTGTATGAACGTAAGCCAGCCGAGCGCACCAAACAAGCACAAGGGAGCTCCAGCTATGGCGAACCAAGCCATACGGTGTTGCGAACTGGAATCGAGCTCAAGTCGATCGAGAATCGTTTGCCCTTCCGAGACGACGAAGCTCAATGCGGGAAAACCAAGTACGATGGCAAAACCAAGGAAGATCATCAAGGCCCAACCAAGATGAAGCCACTTTGGATTGACGTGCCGAATATCGGTCATCCAAACGGCAAAGAATCGACCGCAGAAAATGGCAAGAGCGGGATACGCGGGGAGAACATAATTCGGCAGCTTCGTCCCGGCCAGCGAGAAAATAACCAAATACACCGCAGCCCAGCATACAACAAATCGCATGGCGAACGATCGGATTGGGGATATACATTCGCGAAAGACTTGAATGAGCGTTGGAATGGCGAACGCCGACCAGGGATACATTCCAAACAAACATGCGACAACGTAGTAATAGATCGGTCCACTGTGATTGTCCATGGCACCGGAAAATCGGCCCATGTGATGGATCCCAATAAACTCCCGCAGAAACGCTCCGTCGGTTCGTATTTGTACCCACCAGTACCAGGGCCCTGCTACAGCCAGAATGCACACAATAGCGGTGACGGGACGCATTCGCCAAAGAGTTTGAAAAAACGAGATTGGCATGTAAGGCTCGATAGTTCGCCACAGCCTCGCACCCGCTGATTTTGAGACCGTCGGGAAACGTTCTTGTTCATTCAGCAAGAACAGACCAATAACTGCCATAGGAAAAAGGAAGCCAATCGGCCCTTTGGTAAGCACGCCTAATCCCATCACGCCATAGGTCGCAAGCCAAACCAACCATGGAATTGAACGAAGCTTCTCGTCGCGATTCAAACCGATTGCACTCAAGTAGCCATTCATCCAAATGGATAGCGACAGCAATACAAAGAACGTCAAGTGAGCGTCGGCGGTAGCGGACCTTGCAACCATGGTAAACATGATGCAGGATCCGATAGCAAGGCCTGACATCAGGCCAGTGAGCGAATCGAACAGACGCCTAGCTAATTGATATGTCAGAAGAATCGTGCCAATTCCGAACAAGCTGGAGACGAATCGAGCCCCCAGTTCTGACACTCCGAATCCAGAGAAGCCCAGCATCATCCCCCAAAACATCACGGGCGGTTTATGAGCGAACAGCTCTCCGTTGAAGGAGGGGACTACCCAATCATTCTTGGCGTACATCTCCGACGCAGCGGCAGCATAATAGCCTTCGTCCTGGTCCCACAAATGCGTGTTCCCGAGCCGAACCGAAAACAAACCAATGCCAACCAATATCAGTAAAAGCCAGTGCCAACGCTCACTTTTCATCATAGTTCCGTGCTATGCAGACTTTCGGTAGCGCGCGGGGTTCGCTTTTGCTTCTTCGAACCGGAATACATGCGGAGCCTCTGCTTCGGTCGCGTCGGGGGGATTGATCCAAACGACGCGGTGAGCGCAGCCGGACGAGTCCACGTTGACCGAGTCGCCAAGCACGTACAAAGGCCTTTGTTTGGCTTCATCATAAATGCGACCAACGTAGTCGCCGACCAATCCAACGGCCGTCAGTGTGGCGCCATTGAATAGCAACTGGAAGCACACCAACGAGCTCCAACCTGGAGTCGTGGACTTGATGAATATGGCCGCGTAAATAGCATAAACGGAGTAAGCTAGGCCGAACGATGTGAGCATGATCCCTGCGGAGAGGCAAATCCGTAGAGGCATCGCAGAGAACGAAGAGATAGCCGTCCAAGCTAGCTTCACAAGCTTCCAAGGTGGATACTTGGTTTCGCCGGCCGCCCGTGCTGGACGATGAAAACGGACAATCGTCTCGCGCAGTCCCAACCAAGCCACCAGCCCTCGCATGAAGCGATGCTGTTCACGAAACTTTCGAATCGCTTGCACTGCACCTCGGCTAAAAAGACGAAAGTCGCCGCATTGGGCTGGCAATCGCTCGTCCACCGCTTTCTTCATGAAGGAATAAAAAGCGTGCGCAGTGGCCTTTTTGAAAATGCTTTCACCCTCGCGGGAAATTCGCTGCGTCGATACGACGTCGAATCCCTTTTTAAACTGCTCGATCATGGTTTCCAGCAACTCGGGCGGATCTTGCAAGTCGGCATCCATGACCACCACCGCGTCGCCGTTTGCAAAATCGAGTCCAGCGGTGATCGCGGCTTGTTGCCCAAAATTTCGGCTAAAGGCTAGCACTTTGATTCGGTCGTCTTTCGCGGCTTGCTCGTTCAGGATCGATCGAGTGCTATCACGGCTACCATCGTCGATAAAGATAAGTTCGTACGAGCAACCGATTCGTTCTAAGACAGGTGGTAACGCAGCAAAAAGTGCGGGCAGCACCTCTTGTTCGTTGTACACGGGTAACACGATCGATAACAGCATGGCTGATACCTCGAAGGAATCATTGGGTTGAGCGAGAAGACGACAACCTGCGGTGATAGAGGATTTTCTTCGTGCGGGTCAAGACGGCATTCTTGCGATAGAACGTGGTAAATTCGCACGTGCGCAAGGTTCATCGGGTTAATCGGCAGCTAGCTTTTCGCTTGACTGAGCCGCGGGCGCTAGCCGCGTTACGGTTTCCCTATCAAATACGGTTGTCGCGGCTCATTTCGAACAAAGTGTGTGCCATTGGGCGCTAGCCGCGTTGAGTTGAATTGAGCTAGATACGTGGCCGTGGCTAGCGCCCACGGTTCAAATTGGGACGAAATCACAGCCAGTCAGCAAGCTACCCAGCAGCTGATTAGTTCGGTCTAGTCGTAACAATGTGCTTAGGTCGGCATTTCTAGCAAACGAGCCATGCGATGGAAGTCGCTGCTGGTTTCAATAAATCGGACCTTCGTAACCAACGTGACTGGATCGACGAGCTCCTCAAACGGAACAAACGACACGTTGAATTGCCCACCGACCGAGACCATGACTCCGTTGAGTTTCTCTTCGATGAGAGCACGATAGGCACCGACCCCGATTTGCGAGCCAAGCATCACGTCGAACGCGGTTGGAACACAGCATCGCGATTCGTAGCCAAGTTGTATTCCGTTGATTTTGCGGTTCTTACCGGTCTTCGCCTTGTAAGCATCTGCCAACATGCTTGCAAACGCTTTTCCAATCGCAATGCTGGAGATAGCGATGTGGCCATGGTCATCACGACTGATTCCGTCAAGGTACGAAGCTGGCAGGTATTCCGCCAGACCTTCGGCGATGACGATCACACCGTAATTGCGTCCGGCTTTCTCGCGAGCCAACATCATTGCGACCATTTTGTTCACGACCGCGTCCAAGTTCATGACGGTTCGAGATTTCTCAGTGCCATCGGGTTGTTTTACCGTTTCTACATTTTTCAATGGTCCAACGATATCTTCGACGCTCAATACCATGCAAGCGTCGCCCGCGATCGAAGCGCCGTAAGCTAGCCATCCAGCGGACCGTCCCATCGCTTCACACAAAAAGTACGCTTGGCCGGCAGCAGCATCACGATTCAAGTTTCGGATTTCGCCCGCAAGGGTCTCGGCAGCGCTGAAATATCCAAAGGTAAAGTCGATACCGGAATAGTCGTTGTCAATGGTTTTTGGCAAGTGAATAACGGGCATTCGAACTTGGTCTGGCGGCAAAGTATCTTGATAGAGCTTCATCTTGTTTGCGGTCTTCAGGGTGTCGTCACCGCCAATACTAATGAGCGCGTCGATTCCTAGGGATCTCAGTGCTTTGTAGACTCGGCCGAGCGGCGCTGAACGCTCGGGATCGGTTAGGTGGGCAGGGCTAGAAACGGCTTTGCCAGGGTTGGATCTTGCAGTACCGATCATGATTCCCGGTTCCGTTCTCGAAAACTCGAGCCGATCTTGGGTAATTCGGAAGTATTGCTTACCTTCGACCAGCGGAGAATCGGGGTGGTAGTCGATCAAGTTGGAGTACCCGTGCTTGATTCCAATCACTTCAACGCCAGCATTGAGCAACGTAAAAGCAGCGGATGAAATAACACTATTTGCGGCAGGAGCGGGACCGCCTGCAAACAAAACTGCCACACGCTTAATTGCGGTCATGGAACTACACTCTTTGTGAATCAAAAAGGGGCAAAAAACTCAGTAACTGCGCCAGATTGTAGCCGCAGGGTTCGGATTGTCCAACCGTCAGTCAAAACAGGTAATCTAAGGAGAGATTGCACGATTTTCGGTTTATCCGTTCCCTATTCTGCAGGTGCCGCGTTTGAGGGGGATGATGGTTGATCCGAAGATGCTGGAAGTACCGAATGTAGGACTATTGCGAGTGCATCATTCAGAGGTGTTCGCAGTTCTCAATTCGCTTGGAGCCGTAAATGCCTGCAAACCATCAAAGCAGAACAAGAACTCAACGCAGTCATCTCGCGCAATTCCATTCCCATGTGACTTCTCGTATTAACACCAAGGTTTCATTGCGTCGCGGCGTCGCCCTGGTTATTGCCTTCGGAGTCGTGTCCTACCAAGGGGCAATGTTTGCCCAATACCAGCCGACTCCCTATCCGCAGACGCAGTATCAAACACCACAATATCAAGCACCACAGTATCAAATACCTCAGCGTCCAGCAGACACGGCACGCGATGCGCGTTTTGGTGGGGGCGAGATCCCTGCTTCCCCGTGGTCGGCACGTGAAAACGGCCAGTCGAACTTGAATCGAGAATTGCAGGCATTGGAACCGCAACAACCTGTACGCCAACCGGGCCAAGACTACCGGCATAGTTCACCAGCAGAACCTGCGACGAATTTCCCGCTCGAGCTTGGTCCACAATCGAACGCTGATCGTCCCGCCCCGGTGACGTTGATGGGGCCAGTGATCTCTTCGAAAATGAATGCCGACAAGCAGGGTACGAAAGGTCTGCGAATCAGCAATCGCGCCTCGTTATTCAAAAACAAAAATCCTGACTTAGCAGCATCTGCCGCGTCCCCTTCGGTGGCTACGGTTGCTGCACCCCTTGAATTTCCTGCCGAATTACCTGGTTTGGATGCTTCTACGGAGGAATCCCGATGGAATGGCAGCCCACATCGCAACGCGTTGACCCAGAACGCGCCCGTCCGAGGACAACCTGACGGGCTTGGTGGCGATGTGGGCGGCATAATCTTGGACGACCCGTTGCCATCGAATTCCAAGCAAACCCATGCGCATGGGCAAGCCGTCGCTGCAATGCGATCGGGGATGCAGGGCCTGCCGGACCGCGACCTTCAGTCGGAGGTTCGTGAAACAGCTCCTGCACAAATGGTGTCGGCCACGACGTCCTCACCAAGAGCGGAAACGCGAAAGGATTTGTCCGACTCGGCAGTGACCACGAACACAACATCGAATGCGAACACCACGTCGCCGCAGGCGGATGTGCGGGACGAGACGAGCGTGCTTCGAGCGTCTTTGGCTCAACGCGTCAGTTATGAACTGCTATCGAGTCCACCTTATCCTGCATCCCGAGCTCCCGAATCGCTCGAAGTTCCAACGGGTTGGGGTGCGATAGAACAGGAGCTCAAGGGGCATCTTGAACGATGTGATGCGTTGTTGAAACGGAACGCGATCATGAGCGCTCGAAGCGAGGCGACCACAGGTCTGCGACGGCTTTGTAACGCCATGGACGCTCACCGTCGCGTTTTGCACAGTGGACCGGCCCTTGAAAAGGCATTCATCGCTTTACGTGAGGACGCTGACTTCCAAAACCTCGTCGGTGGTGGAACCTTCGACTCGATCAGTTCGCTGGTCGGGTCCCATTCCACGGAAGCTTTGAAGGGCAGGGTGTTGGACGGAGTCTCCTCGGAGATAGCCTCTCAGCACTACCGAACGTATGCTCGTTATCAGTTTGTTTTGGCCGCGGATGGGCATCGATGGGCTGCCGAGTTGCTTTACGCATTTGGAAAAACGTTAGAGAAGGAAGCGGAACTTGATCCGGAAAAATCCTTCAGGCTTCGAAGCCAATCGGTCGCTTGCTACCAAGCTGCTATCCAGATCTCCCCTTCGCAAAGCGAAGCAGCAAGCCAGCTTGGTTATGTCTTGATCAACTTAGACCGTATGGATGAAGCGCAAAGGGCCTTGATGGTATCTTTGCAGCACAGACCAACCGCGAGTGCTTGGAACAACATGGCGGAATTGCATCGTCGGCTTGGCGCTCATGCCGATGCAGAATACGCCATCCAGCAAGCAACTGCCATCGCGCAGATACGCCCCAACTATACCGCAGAAGAGCCAGAGATCACGGAAGTGGATGCAGCCACCTTCGCAAAGTACAGTCCAATCGCACCGCAGATGCAAACCGCTTCGGCCCCTGCACCTGCTTCAAGCTCGGGGGTTCGAACCGCTTCGTCCTCGAGCTTCTTCTCAAAGATTTTTACCAAGTAGCTTTCCTAGGTCTGACATGAATATACAAATCATAAATGCAGTTCCTTATACGATGATGCGATGCTTCATTCGATTCGGGAAAGCTGGTGCTGCAATTGTTTTGGCACTGTTGGCTTCGACAGTCAGCTTCGCTCAAGTGGTTCGGACTGATTCGTTTTCGGGAGTAGGATCGCGCACCATCCCGTCGGTTCGTCCGGCAAGCCACCGCCAACCTGACTACGAAACCGTTGTGCATGGTGGCCAGCAGGGCATGGGCATTCAGGTCGGCAACTGTGGTTGCTCCGGTTCGGGATGCTCGACTTGCGGCGTAACAGGGCGAATTCCCCCCGCTGTTTATATGGAACCACCTCAACAACCCACCGGTGTTACTTCAGGGGCGTGCCAGCCCTGTATTACGGGCGTCGACTGCGCTCATGGCCCTGCCGGAGAGAAACGCTGGTGCGATGCGCACGGAGTCGATTTCCAACCTTTGTGGCACGGCGAGTACATCGGCCCCGTACGGCTTGCATCCCTTCTTGAATACCGAATTCGCGTGAATGATGAATTGCAGATCACTTACATACCCAGTCGGGATGTGGTGAACGAAGAATACAAGTTGACCCCTGGCGATGAAGTGAACATCAACTCGGTGTCTGACGATACAATTCGACGCGAGAAAGTGCAAATACAACCCGATGGCAGCATCGTCGTACCGCTTATTGCCGACACCAAAATACGAGCCGCCGGCAAAACGATTGGCCAGCTTCGAAAAGACTTGGAAGTCGCTTACAAAAAATACATCAATAACCCGGCGATCAACGTCGAGCCGTTCAAGGTCAACACGATCGTCGAAGACTTGAAGGATGCGGTGAACGGTCCCTTTGCAGCCGGCGGTCGAACCTTAATCGCCAATGTGAATCCGGATGGACGGATTCAAGTGATCGGGCTAGGCAGCATTTACGTTCTGGGAATGACAACCGACGAGCTAAAACGAGAATTGAATCTGCGTTTCCGGGACAAGCAAATCGGTATCGAAGTGGAGCCCAGAGTCACTCGGACCGCAGCGCATTTTGTTTCTATATTCGGTGAAGTGGCTCAAAACGGACGATTTGAATTGCAGGGGCCCACCACCGTAACCCAAGGACTTGCTCTGGCAGGCGGGCTCAGTTTAGGTGCCAATAACCGCCAAGTCGTGATCTTTCGACGGGCCGAAGATTGGCGTGTTGTCTCCACCATTCTGGACCTCCGAGCCGGCCATTTGGGCAAAAGTCCCAATCCTTCGGATGAAATCTGGCTCCGGGACAGCGATCTCATTATCGTGCCGCCTCGACCCATCAAACTCTTCAATAACGCAGTTCAACAAGTCTTTACGGACGGTATTTACAGGATCCTACCCTTCCAAGGTGTCAACATTACGAGACAATAAGCTTGTGACTGCCACAGGGCGATTCGCACCGTCTTTCAAAATTACCGTTCCTACACCATTGCATATCATCCATGAGTTCCGTTTATCAAGTTGTTCGAGTTGAAGACAAACGTCAACGTCGTGAGTTTATGGAGTTGCTTTGGCGACTTTACAAAGGGGACCCCAACTGGATCCCCCCTATTCGGCTCAATCAAGAGGAACTGGTCGGCTTTCGCCCTCATCCGTTCTACGAAAACGCAAAGTGCCGTGCCTTCCTTGTTGAAAAGGACGGAAAAGCGGTTGGACGAATCGTGGCGATTATCAATCACGGCCACAACAAACGCTACAACGAGAAACGAGGTTTCTTCGGCTTCTTTGATTGCATCGACGATCAGGATGCGGCGAATGCTCTGTTCACGGAAGCCTGTCGTTATCTCAAGAGTGAAGGGATGGATGACGTTCGTGGGCCCTGCAATCCATCGCTCAATTACGAAATTGGAACTCTAGTCGAAGGCTTCGACACTCCGCCCACCTTCATGATGACCTACAACTGGCCCTACTACGAGAAGCTGATTAAGGGTTTTGGCTTCGAAAAGGTCCAAGATTTGTATGCATTTGAAGGGAACTTCGAAATGCTGAAGAACATTGACCCCAAGCTGCAGTTTGTGATCGATGAAGTGAAACGACGCTTCAACGTGACTCTGCGGGCTGCCAACCGCCGGAAGTTTGGCGACGAAGTCAGTTTGTTTCTCAAGATCTACAACGAAGCTTTGCAGGGGACGTGGGGATTTGTTCCACTCAGTGATGCAGAATGCCAAGAGTTGGGGAAATCGCTGAAGATGCTCGTCGACCCTGCCGTGACTTCCATTATCGATGTGGACGGTCGACCCGTGGGGGTCAGTATGGGACTTCCGGACTACAATCCTCTCATTAAGAAAATCAACGGTAAGCTATTCCCGTTCGGCTTTTTGACGCTCCTCCTGGGACGACGCAAAATCAAAAAAATTCGTTTGATGAGCACCAACGTCATCCCGGAATACCAACGCTGGGGACTGGGGCTTGTTGCCTTGGACAGAATGCTGCCTGATTGCTTGGCAAAAGGTATTGTAGAAGCAGAATTTTCATGGGTTCTCGAAAGCAACCACCTTTCGCGAGGGTCGCTCGAACGGGCTGGCACCAAACGAACGAAGACGTATCGACTGTACGATCGCACGCTATCCGATATTCACTAACGCTTGACTTGCTAGGGACTATATGAACGACACACTTGCAGTGATCTTGGCTGGCGGTAGAGGTTCGCGGCTCGAACCACTAACTCGAGACCGAGCGAAACCGGCAGTACCCTTCGGCGGCAACTATCGCATCATCGATTTTGTGCTTTCGAATTGCTTGAACAGTAACTTGCGCAAGATGCTGGTGTTGACTCAGTACAAAGCGATGAGTCTGGATCGTCACATCAACCTGGGATGGCGTGACTTTTTCTGTCGCGAACTGAACGAGTTTGTAGACATCGTGCCTCCGCAACAACGTATTGATGAAAACTGGTACCAAGGGACCGCCGATGCCGTCTACCAAAATATTTATGCCATCGAGAAAGAGCGGCCAAAATACTTAATCATCCTTGCCGGTGATCACATCTATAAGATGGATTACCATGCGATGCTTCAATACCATAAAGAGAAAAACGCAGATCTGACGATCGGTGCCCTGCGTGTCGACTGCGAATCAGCCAAGGAATTTGGCGTCATGCAGATTGACACAGAACAACGCATCATCGGCTTTCAAGAGAAACCTAATCAGCCACGCCCTATCCCAAACGATCCAGAGCATGCCCTGGCATCCATGGGGATCTACATCTTCAACACCCATTTTCTGTTCGAACAACTCTGCAAGGATGCAAACGATCCTCGCAGCCAACACGATTTTGGGAAGAATATCATTCCTTCCATCATCGATAGCCATCGGGTGTTCGCATTCCCGTTCAAAGATGAGAATCGAAAGAACGATGCCTACTGGCGCGATGTAGGAACCCTGGATGCTTTCTATGAAGCCAACATGGATCTGGTCGGTATCGACCCGCAATTGAATTTGTACGATGCGGACTGGCCTATTCGAACACAACAACAGAATTTGCCACCGCCCAAGTTTGTCTTCGGTTCCCGGGGGGACAGCGATCGCTGCGGCATGGCGCTAGACTCGATTATCTGCGCCGGAACGATCATCAGCGGTGGGAGGGTGGAAAGAAGCATTCTCAGCCCCAGCGTTCGTGTGAACTCGTTCGCTCAAGTCTCAGACAGCATTTTGTTTGAATCGGTAGAAGTCGGGCGACATGCGCGCATTCGACGAGCTATCATCGACAAGGGAGTTCGGATTCCAGAGGGGTTCGAAATCGGTTACGACCTGGAAATGGACAAGAAACGAGGTTTCACCATTTCGAATAACGGGACTGTAACGGTTGCAAAGACAGAAGACTTGTCCCTGCTTGATACAAACGTGCGCGGAAGCTCGTACCGAACGGACTCCGCCAAAATGTCGATTTCACAACCCAACGTGACTTCTGCTCAGCCTTTGAAACATTCTCAAACACTTCAGCCACGCAACGACTCGCGATTCTTCGAACCATAATGACCACTTCGCCACTCCTTTATACCCTGGTGGGTTTGCTCTTCGGCACGACTCTTTTGGCCTTAGGGATCGCCATGGGGTTTTGGATGGCAAAGCGTGGGGTATCGAACGAGCTTGCGAACGCAGCTCGTGCTACCTTGGAGCAACAGAACATGTTGGCTCTGATGCGAAACATGGCAACTTGGACAAACGACTTCGCCGGCGATTTCACTCGCTATCAGTCGAAGATGGAATCTCTATCTCGAGTTGCCGCTGACGGTAAAACCGCCAGCACGAAAGAAGGAGTTCAAGAGCTGCTCGATCAAATTGTTAGCGCAAACGAAGCTCTCCAGTCACGTCTGAATAATGCAGAGCAGAAACTGGAAAACCAAACAAAGCAACTGGCAGGATACTTGACCGAGGCGCGGACCGACGCCCTGACGGGACTTGCCAATCGCAAGGCTTTCGATCAAAAGCTTGATGAGTGTTTTCGAAAATGGCAACAGTCAAAAGCCATGTTCTCCTTGGCCATGATCGATGTGGACCACTTCAAGAAAGTCAATGATACCTATGGGCACCCCGCGGGCGATGCAGTGCTGAAGGAAATGGCGACTAGGCTCGCTGAAATCAAACATGATTCGTTGCTGGTTGCTCGCTATGGCGGCGAGGAATTCGCGGTCTTGTTCGATGGCTCGGAAGCAGAAGCTGCCGAGATCATGGATAGACTACGCAAAAGCATCGCGGGGAAAACGTTCGAAGCGGATGGAGTTTCCATACCGGTCACCATGAGTTGTGGCGTTTCGAGAATTCTCAGCGAAGATCGTGTCGGCAAATTGGTGCGCCGCGCCGACGAAGCGCTATATAGCGCGAAGATGGGGGGACGCAATCGAGTCTTCGTACACAATGGAACACTTTGCTCTGGATTGGGTTCTACGTCCAACGATCCAACGGTTTCTGCAACACCCAAGTCTGATCCCTTGCCCGTCTCGAATGATCTAGAAGAACGCATTCGTTCCAAGTTCGATCATATCATTGAAAAAGAAACGAATCGGCTTAGCTAACGTTCTTGCCAATAACCGCTGTATCTAGCTGCTTCCCCTTACCTGATCTCGCGATCATCGAAGCGAGCGAAGAAGTCGTCATTCCAACGAACATTCAAGTTGCCTTCGGCTGCGGTGATTCGGCCGGCCTTTTCGGTTCCTGAATCGGTGGATTGCTTCGATAGTATTCGACTGAACGATCCGTCCAAGTTAGTGCGGTTCGATGGAGCCGTCAATAAACTCGACGCACTGGTCGCTGTCGGATCGATCGACTTGGTTACCTGCAACGCCCCACTCGCTCCAACCACCGCAAGCCCGTTGAACTCTCCTTGCAACTGCCCAGTTTAGAAAGTCTGCTGGCTCGGTAAGCCCGTGTTGGCGCTGGCAAGCACTCGTTCCTGCAGCCATCGGTTGTCGCCGTTTTAGCCACTTCCAAGTTTCGTTCCAAGCTTTTTTATGCTATAATGAAGACGTTGATTGTCGAACCCCCGAACACATCCGATACGTGCAAATAGACCAGGGGCGTGCCATGTGCCGACCGCTTGGATTTTTAGCCAAAGCTTAGTTGCGGTTTTCTTTTAACGGATGTTTGGGCCAGCCCATATTGGACTTACCAAGGATTTGTTTCTTATGACTCAGCCCGACGACAACTCCATCCGTGACGCAATCATGATTAAGGAAGATGGGTTTGCAGGAGTCGACGCAACAAATCCAAAATCTCCCTCAGGGCACGCCTACGGGATACGTACGTCAACTCGGTTAACCAGTTACTATCGCCAAACTCATCGGAGGAATGCTGTGGACGTGACGCCGCAGGAAGTCATTGATTGCATTGTGGCTGCTAACGTTACCAATTGGGTCTTGATGGGCCTGCACGGTTACGTAGGGTACATGCCCATGCCGCGGGCGACCCAAGACGTCGACATCATGGTCCCCTACAGCCAAAAAGAGAAGGCAGCGAAGGCGATTGCCGAGCGATGGCCGATGCTTGAGAAGCGATCGCTTTCGCAAGTCGTTCGCTTCATGGATCCAGGAGATCCCGATGAGGCAGGAAACCCAAAGCCAGTGATTGACATCATGCTGCCTTGGAGCGAGTTTCAGAAAACGATCTTGCTAGATCATGTGCTGATTGACCCAGAATCTGGCAACCGTATCCCCACGGTAGAGGCAGCGATTGTTTCCAAATACGCCGCCGTTGTCTCTCCACATCGGGATTGGATGGATAAGCAACAAGATTCCATTGACATGCGTCGCATTATGAAAGCCAACTCGACGCGGCTGGATCGCGATCGGTTGAGTTCGTTAGCCGCTCAGGTCTGGGAGGGCGGGGGGCTGGAGATTGTGAAATACTTAGAACTGGCTCTCGCCGACAAACCCTTTTCATAACGAGCTGTGTCATAGCTTGTTGCTTCAATCGTTGAACCGTCAGCCGCAGGCGTACTTGCTGCCATTCACGTATGCCTACGGCTGACGGGGCAACGAAACGCATTTGTACAAGTACTAAATCAATAAGCCCTTATTCTTCTTCATTGAAACCGCGGGCGCTAGCAAGGATTATTCATGAAACTAGTTCGGTTTGGATGGAAGGCAAGCTCGCGTAATTTGTTACGTTGGGTTGCAAACAATGCAGACTGCTTTCGCAACCCGAAGCGTAACGGGCTTGTTGTTTTAACGGTACGACGGACTTCCTAGTCCGTCGAATTCCCCCCGGACGGACTAGGAAGTCCGTCATACCGCCCTCAACCAATAACGCCTTCACGAAAGCGACGAGCCGTCACGCATCGGGTTGTGAAAGGCAGAATAGCACAATATCCAAAGACTCTAGCCGCGACCACGCTTCTAGTGCAAACAAGCTCAACGCGGCTACCGCCTGCGGCTCAGTAAAGCGAAAAGCTCATCGCCAATCTGCCGCATGAACCTTGAGTAGGTTCCAAGATGGTGCACAGCGACTCACGTTCTTTTTTGCGTCGCTGAAAACTGCTAACCATGGACGTTCCGTTGGCAAGAGGCCAACGGAACGCTTATTCGTCCGTCGTGACTAGTTCGAGGCTACTTTGTTGAGAACTTGTTCATCTTCAAAATTGAAGGTGATTTCCAACTTGTCGCCACCGATCAAACGGATCGTCTTTTCCTTGGTTTGGCCCTTGTGAGTAACGACGATCTTGTAGTCGTCCCAAGCTTGTCCTTCAACCAGTTGCTTCGTGCGGTAGATGCGGGATGCACCTTCGCTCTTGGTTGGGTTCTGTGCCAGAGTGACTTGAGCATCCTCGGGAACATTCAAGGTCAAGACGGTTTCGATTGGATCATCTGCCTTCAGCATATCGAAGACGATTTCTTCGCCGTTGCCGCTGTTAACCACGACCGTCTTGTTTTGAACCACTTCGGTACCATCCTCTTTCGTCAGGATTGCCTTCACTTCAAAGCGGTAGGCTTCGTTTTCGCGAAGATTGTTGCTCACGAAATGACGAATGTCCCCTGTCGAGCTGGTCTTGTTGCCATTCACATAGACAACAGCCGCTTCAGGAAGCTTGACCGACAAATGAACTTCGTTGGGCTGAATCAGTCCGCTTGAAGCCAGTTTGCCCGCAGATTGCGAGGAAGAATTGGCGCTTGGCGTACCAGTTGCTGCCGGTGGTACAGCGGGAGTGCTCGGAAAAACCGAACCTTCGCTTGGAGCGCTCATGATGGTACCAGGAGCATGGTAAGTTTCGGATGGTGCGTAGCTGTCATACGTTCCATAGTGGGACGAGCCCGAGCTACCGCCGTAGACAGGGGACGAATAGCTTCCGCCCGAAGATCCCCCTGAAGATCCACCGATGTAGGAACCACCGGACGAGCCGCCCGAAGATCCACCCGAAGATCCACCGTGGCGAGCGAAATGTCCGCCGGAGCTACCGTGCCCGGCACGCCGATAAACGCCGCCCGAGGAACCACCTGAAGAACCGCCAGAGGACCCGCCCGAAGAACCGTAATGCGAGGCTCTTACCGCTGCTTTGGCGCTCATGTGGTCATGAATTTTGTTGTGCAAACGACGCAAAGGGCCAACATGTCCGCCGCCCGAAGACCCACCGGAAGATCCACCGTACATTCCGCCGCTAGATCCGTAGCCGCCGCTGCTTCCGCCGCCGGAGCCGTATGCGGAAGCGTAACCGCCGCTCGAGCCATAGCTGGATGCGTAGCCACCACTGCTACCGCCGCTGCTTCCCCATCCAGCAGACGCGGTGCTGGCGCCAGCCAAAAGCAAGGCAACCAACGAAGCTCCAGATAGTAAATTCTTCAAGTTTTTTCTCATGACGTTCCTCCGAGTCGTTACAAAACACTGCATCATCCGGCAGTTAATAGTATCTGAGAATATCCGGAATCGATGGTAATTCAAGAAGACTGGGTAGAATTTAGGGACTGGTTACAACGGTTCGTACCAACATTAACGGTGATTTCTGTACTTTTCGCGCGTCCAACAGTCCCGTCGGCTCCTGTTGCAATTGGAAGTGTTGTCTTCAAGCTACTTCGTTTAACAGTCAGCCGCAGGCGTACCTCCCCGCTATCATCACCCCGCCCCAGCCCCTTCAACTTCAACTTCAACTTCAACTCCAACTCCAACTCCAACTCCAACTTCAACTTCAACTTCAACTTCGCGTTTCTTCCTCCTCATTAGCCGCAGGCGTACCTCCCCGCCGAGCCGCAGGGCGCCAGCCAAATGGCACTCACTTTGTAGTTTGCGCAAGCAAATTACTGAGCCGCGGGCGCTAGCCGCGTTGCGGTTTCCCTGCCAAATACGGTTATCGCGGCTAGCGCCCGCGGCTCATTTCGAACAAAGTGAGTGCCATTGGGCGCCAGCCGCAAAAGTGCGCATTTTGGCTTCCAGTCTTATTCTTACTCGTACTCGTACTCGTACTCGAAACAGATCGATCGAGTACGAGTACCGCAGGTGCTGAGTACGAGTACGAGTACGATAAAACCACGTCAATTCTGGGTTAACCAGGGAGGAAGAAGTTGAAGTTGAAGTTGAAGCCTGCCAACTGCCAACTGCCAACTGCCAACTGACGTCTGACGTCTGACGTCGATCAACGCTCCAGTCGCCGATCAAGATAAACCAAATCGGGATAAGTGACCTCCACCAGACACAGCCCCTGCGGCGGGGCCGTGTGGCTTGACGTATCGCGAGCTTGCATCTGAAGAAATGTTTGCATCCACAGCGGGCTAAAGCGGTCCGAGCCGATGGTCCATAGCGCCCCAACAATGTTCCGGACCATGTTGTACAAAAATCCATCGGCCTCAATCTCAATCCACAGATCCTGACCATCCATCGACGGAAAGGCCTGGATGGTCAGTTCATACACCGTTCTGGTCGAACTTTTTCGAGGCGAACCCAAAGTCTCAAAGGACTTAAAATCGTGGGTTCCGATCAAGTATCCCGCCGCGAGCCGCATTTTGTCCAAGTCCAGCGCTTTCGGGATCCACCAATGAAACCGATTTCCCATCGGATCAGGAACCTTGGCATTGCGAATCGTATAACGGTATCTTTTTTTGATCGCTTGCCTGATTGGGTCGAATGGAATCACCACCTCGCGACACTCTCGCACGACGATGTCGTATGGCAAAAAGCGATTGATCGCGGGTACCAATCGATCTGCCGGCGGGTTCCACGATTCTAAAACAAAGGATCCAATCTGGCCTGTCGCATGAACACCGGAATCCGTCCGGCCACTTCCTTGAACATGCACTTGCTCCGAAGTCGCCTTGGCAACTGCGTCGGCGATGACCTGCTGAACGGTTGGGGCGTTCGGCTGGATTTGCCATCCGCCATACCGAGTGCCGTCATAGGCAATTTTGATTGCGAATTGTCGACGCATGGTGGAATCTTCGAATTCAAATCCGAGTTTCTCGTCTCTTCAGACAAGAAACGAACCGATCATCGTTCCGATTTCGGACTCCATTCCTCATCGCGCTCTAAAAAGATCAAATGCTGCCAAGGGAGCTTATCATACTCGCGAGCTACTTTAAAACCGTTCGCAAAGTACTCTTTATAAATTTGAGCCTTGGGCATTTTATGTTCGGGACGGATTAGCACCGTCGGGTCCTCTGCCCGGAATTCTACCAATGCAACCAACCCGTTCGGTTTCAAAGATTTCCGAATGGCCTCCAGCATTTGAACCGGGTGCGAAAATTCGTGATAAACGTCCACCATCAGAACCAAATCCACCGACGCTTCCGCCAGCTTCGGGTCCCACAAGTCTCCCAAAATCGTGTCGATATTAGGAATGTTTTGTTCGATCATCCGGCGAGAAAGTTCTTGCAGCATCTGAGGCTGAATATCCACAGCGATCACCTTTCCCGACGGACCAACCTTGGGGGCCATCTGAAGAGTGTGGTAGCCATCGCCACAACCAAGATCGCATACCACCAAGCCCTCTTTCAATCCCAGCTGGTCCAGCATCTCCTGAGGGTTCTCCTCTTGAATCCGTTCTGGCCGGCTCAACCAGTCCATATGTTGGTATCCCATGGGGGACGCAATCCTTCGCCCAAGATACTTGGTCAGCCCACGCGGTTCGGGTTGCGATTTCGCCGGCTTGGTAGCGCTGGACGAACGTCCTTGATTGTCCTCCTGAGCAACCGAGGGCTGTGAAAGAGCAATCAGCCCGGCCAGTGCTATAAAAAGGGGGGCGATCACCATGGAGGCCACGATGCGGGCTTGGGCCAGTTTGCGGGCTTGGGCAAGTTTCGGTGTGGGGTACTTCATCAACTAGTCCTCAAGCGGAAGGGGGTGAAAGGAGGGAAGTCGCGCGGACTCCAGGTAGGCTTCGAGAATGAAATGGGCAGCGATTTTGTCCACTTGTTTCTTGCGTTTCTTGTGACTCAAGTCTGCATCGCGAAGCATACGGTTTGCCAGAGCGGTAGTGTAGCGTTCATCGAACAATCGCACTGGCAGGTCCGTGATGTGATTCAGCCATAAGGCGAAATCGCGGGCTTCGGTGGATTTTTGACTTTCCCGGCCATCGCAATGGATGGGCAAGCCGACCACCCAGCCCATGATTTGGTTCTCTGCAACCAGGCGTTGAAAGTACTTTGCGTCAAGATCGTCGCCGCGGCGCGAGTAGGTTTCGAGGGGGCTGGTCCATTTTCGGCTTGGATCGCAAACGGCGACGCCGATTCGAACGGTGCCGAAATCGATGCCAGCAATCCTGCCCGTTTCCGGCCATTCAAAGTTTCTGGTGTCTGGATTCCCCAAAACTCACAGCCTTCCGAAGTTAACTTGCTCTACAAACCCGAACGTTCTATTGTCGCAACTTCGTGCCAGGCTGACCAGAGGTTACGCGAAACCAGGTCGATTTAATTATCCACACCGAACCCATGAGATTGAAAATGAAGCTCCTACCACTTCGCAGTTTACCAAGATCGCGGCGGCATCTTGTAGGATTTCTGGCGTTTGGGTTGGTCTTGGTCCTGACAAGCTATGGTCGGTTGCATTTAGAAACCGCGAATGCTCAGGAGGGGTTCAATCCGAATGACGCGGAGCGGATGATGTCGTCCAACGTCGTCGAGTTGAAGGAGCAGCTGTATTTTGGTTTGCGGACATTCCGGCCGGAGCAGCAAGCCTTTCTGGACCAGGTTGTCGCCAAGGTAGAGAGCAAAGAGATATCGCGAGCGATGGTCAACGTGATTTTTATTTGGGCGCAGAAGCGCAATCCAAAAGTCCCGTTCCCCTACTTTGAGATCGCGCTCAAGTTGCTAGCCGAAAAACGGGGCGTAACTTTTAGTTAGGCTTTAGTTCTTAGTTCTTAGTTCTTAGTTCTTCGTTCTTCGTTCTTCG
>Ga0247831_1004418_pt1 | contig 18814 bp, 20 predicted proteins | sample LaCruzMarch2015__9_FD_192406 | JGI IMG/M metagenome (GOLD analysis project Ga0247831, IMG submission 192406) | Freshwater microbial communities from meromictic Lake La Cruz, Castile-La Mancha, Spain - LaCruzMarch2015_1m | ecosystem: Environmental > Aquatic > Freshwater > Lake | place: Spain... | reverse complement strand
CCACGCGGCCGGTCGGCTGCGCGACGTGAATAGCTGCGCCGCCCGGCCGCTCCCACCGGAGCCCAGGATCAGCTATGAAGCCTGCGGACTCCCATTATGACCGCGGGACCGGAGGGGGGCAGGTCACTTCGAGTGACGTCACGTCGGTAAAGAGCTGCGCCGCCCGACCGCTACAACCGGAGCCTACGATCAGCCATGAAGTCTGCGGGGTCTCGTAATGACCGCAGGAACAGAGGGGGGATAGCTCTGGGCGGCCGCCTGTGCCTGAACTCAGGTTCCTGAACTCAGGCAGGGTAGGTCCCCTGTCGACCTGGCGCGGTTAACTCGTCAGCTCCCGTTGCAGGTGAGGGGCTGTTCACAAATGTCAGGACCCCACCGGTAGAGGCGTGGTTTCGACCGAGATCTGGCCCGCTCGCCCTCTGGCTTGCAAGAGTATGCGTGTCTCGCCTTCCAGCCGCACTGCCGACAGAACATTTGTTGCATAGGCACCGGTGTCGACGCTTATCCGGCGAGCATCAGACACGATGGTTTCGGTCGGTGTGTGACCGTGGACCACGACCTTCTCGAACGGCTTCGGATGGTCCAGGAACGGTTGACGGATCCACATCAGGTCTTCGGGAGCCTGGCTGGCCAATGAGACACCTGGCCGAACTCCGGCATGACAGAAGAAATAGTCGCCAATCGTGACAGACCACGTCTGCCGCTCCAGCAACTGGCGATGCGACGGCGGCAGTGCCCCAGCCATGGAGCGAGCAGTCTCCGCCCAGCCGTCCATATCGCCACGCATCGCCGGCGGGCTGACCCCGTAAGAACTGAGCGTATCGCGCCCTCCATACTCGCACCAGCTCGGACCCACGGCCGGATCAAGAAGGAAGGCTTCCATCCGGTCCTCGTGATTGCCGCGGATGCAATGGACTTCGAGGTGCGGATCAGCCGCCAGGATACAGATCTGGCCCAGCACACCCTTGGAGTCTGGCCCTCGGTCGATATGGTCTCCCAGAAAGACAATGACCCTGCGCTCCACCTTTGAAGAATACAGGTCGGCGCGGATCGCTTGAATCAGTCGGTCGGCGAGGTCCAAGCGACCATGGATGTCACCCACTGCCCAGATGATGCAGTCTGGCGGCGCGCAAGCTGCACGCAACGCCGACTTTGGGGAGCGTTTGGCGAATAGCCGCGAGATCATGTGTTTCCAATGCCCTCTGGTGGCAAAGGGTTCAAGGGTGAGGGACGGTCCAGCTTCGAGTGTGACGGCGGAGCCGATATCCGTTGTCTTTCCCAAACTCTCCAGTTCGGCAAGAAAGCGCGTCTCAACAGGCTGATGCCCAAACAGATCTTGATCTTCCGACTTGGACACGAAGGCGTCCAAACCAGACCAACGCCAGAGCCGACATGCCAATGGCATCGGCCAATACATCGCTGAGTTCGGCGTCCCAAACTGCCGCATGATGGATCAGCTCCACCCCGATGCCGTTCAAGAGGGCCCGGTCCGCCACGGGCAGATACTCACAGCGAGACAGGTTCATAATCAGGGCCGCGGCGATGATCGCAAACGCCGCCACAGGGGCCATGCTTTCGGTCTTCGCAAAGTTGCGTTCCGCGCTCTGGAAGGGCCTCGCGAAGGCACCGAACAAAGGGATCACTGCGAGGGCAGAAATCCAGCGAGCGGCGTTGAACAGGAAATAGCTTTGGTAACCCGCCTCGTTTCAGCGGACACCGAAGCCTCAGCGAGCGTAGGCCGGGCTGCCATCACCTCGGCAAGATTGTCCTGACAGCGCCGCCGAAATTGCCGCTAAGCAATGCCGAGAAGGTCAATTGTCGATTTCAAAACAAGTAGCCAGAACGCCAAGCAGATGATCGCTGCTGCCAAAAGGCCGAAGGCGAGAACAGCTGCCCGCTTGAAATCGCGAGGGGAAGACCCCGAAAATGGATCCTGGGCCATCTGGCCCTCGAGCAAGGTCTGCAGGCTACGGGCAGGCGAGCTCACCTCTTCGTCGCTTGAGTGCGCTGCCCGAACGGCCTGCCTGACCGGAGCCGAAAGAGGCTGGTCAACAGGGATCTGTCCCGAACTATTCCTCGCCAAACGCATAGCCCAAGCCTCCTCTCCCAGAAGGATCAAGCTAGATGTCGACAGGTTAAGGCTCCAACAACTTGCGAAGATTGAATCGGGCGGAAAGAGTGAGCTGATATTCCCCAGCAAAGTGGACGGAGTTAAGCCGCCCTGCGTTCTGCATTGGCGGGGCTGAGATGGCCTAAGGTCGGACGGCAGCGGGTCGGATTTTAGCAGCGTTGGATGTAGTCAAACCTCTCGGCCTTGGCCTGCTTGCGCCTGTGGTCGGTTTTGTAGTCGATCCGCTACGTCTTCAGCGGGGGGAAAATCTCTCCATTGCGGCATTCTCCCAGACGTTTCCCGACAGGCTCAACGAGCAGGTGACACTACTGTCGGCCATAGGTCACTGGAACTGCTCGCTGGTTTATCGGCTGCCATGGTTGGAGTGGTTCAGCAGTGCGTCGGGCTTTCCGCGCCGCCAGATCCCCAAGACCAGTAAGTCGATGATTTGCGGCATGTTCGGGAACCGCTTCTCAGTCATCAAGAGCAGTTTGATCAGATCGTGGTGCACGGACATATGCCAGTCGAGACAGTGGCCTCAAACTGCCGCAGTGCCGGTGTCGACACCGGCACTTGCGCAACGATTGTGTTGTTCGCTGTTCGCACTGAGGGGGCCGAATGGGTCCTGCTGCAGGGCGAGTGGCTGGGGCGTGCCCTGAGCTTGGTTAGGATTTTTGCCGCCGGATTCCGGCGGCATCAGCGGAAAAGGCGAAGCACTTGGCCTAGAAGAAGCGCTCGCCAATCCGGATCGTATCACCTGGCGCGACCTGGGTCGCGGTGGTGAGAGGGAACGCCTGCTCACCCACACCATCGGCCCGCTTGATGTAAACTCGGCGTGTATCTGCCCGGTAGGTGAACCCCTCGGCGGTCGCAACGGCGTTCAATACAGTGAGGTTGTTTGTGTACGGATATTCTCCGGGGCTGTTGACCTCGCCCAGAATATAGAATGGGCGATAGTTCAGGACCTCGGCGTTCACCCGCGGCTCATTGATATAGCCTTGGCGCAGGGCGTCAGCGATCGAAGCCTGCAGCTCTGTGATCGTCAATCCTTCGGCCTGCAATTCCCCGATCAGAGGCAGGCTGATCTTGCCCGATCCGCCCACCAGAAACTCGCCGGTCAAAGCCTCTTCGCCGAAAACGTTGACCCGGACCTTGTCTGCCGGACCCAGTCGATATTCGGGCACCACCCGCACAGCTTCATTCGCGTCCAAGGACTGAGGGTCGATCGACAGCGGCGTCTGGGCGCAAGCAGTGATCGCGAACAGCACGGCCAGACCGGCCAGAACTCTGCGGATGCCGAACATCAAAAAAACCTCCGTTGCGTCCGCCATCTAGCCGACAAAACCGATTGAAAGCCAGAGGGTAGGAGAGGTTGCCGATGTTTTTACGTCATTGGACAAAGGAGACAAATAGTTAACCTTACCTGCTTGGCAACTGTGTTTGGCAAGTTGAAGTAAACCCTGTCTATACAACTGATCTTTCCACATTATCGGCACGATGTTCTCAAGAAAAGAGGGCATCGATGGGCCAGAATAGAGCTACTTATTGGGGGCGTTCTGTACTCGCCGTGGCGTTTCTCGCAATCGCGGGTGCCGCTCAGGCTGAGGGCGGAAGTGGTGCACGCTACGAGGCCCCGCATGTGCCTGTGATGCCGATTGGAGGCGCGGCCTTGCCTCCGGGCGCGTTCCTCGCCCTGTGTGCCCGGTCTCCGCTAGACTGTGTCGAGAACCCGGCCAGCTTGCCGGATCTTGCCGACCTCGAGGCGGCGGCCAACCGGCGCTATTGGGTTGACGTCTTCAAGCCCCGGTCCGGCCCCGCCGCCCTGCGCCGAACTGACTTCTTTGACTGGTCACCCGTCTTCGCCGAGGCTGCAGCCAAGCGCGCTGAGCGTGCGCGGGTGATGCTTGCCGATGGTCTTTTGACCAAACTCGCCGATGATTTGCCCACTTTATCGGCAGCAACGACTGAAGTTGCTGCCCGCGCACCGGCTGTCGCGGATACAGACTCGGCAGATGGGACGCCTGCGGCGAGCGAAGTCGATCAAGCTGCGGGAGATCGGGTCGACGTCATCGGCTTCCCGACGACCGTTCCGGATGAAACGGCTGTCGTCGCCGCTGTCGACGCCGGAACCGAGGCAGCCTCGGCGGCTGATGCGGCCGTTCCGGCCGTCGAGGTGGCAGCGGCGATCCTCACCGACGTCGCCGCATCGGCGACAGATGTGCCTCTGTCGGTCTCCGTCAGCGTCCCAGCCTATGCAAAGACTGTGGCAAGCGATCCTGTCGCCGCCGATGTGGCTCAGCCCGCCGCGCGGGAGGCAGTTGCGGTCTTCACCCTGGATCGCGCGGGCTGGCGAATGGTGAGCCGCGTCAACCGGCGTCTGAACCGTGAGATTCGTCAGGTATCGGACGACCGGCTCTACGGCGTAGAGGATTTCTGGCAGCGCCCGGAAGGAAGCCGCGCGCGGGGCGATTGCGAGGATTATGTGCTAGCCAAGCGAGCAGCCCTGATCGCTGAAGGCGTCCCCGCCGAGGCCCTGTCGATCGCCATCGTCGAGACGCGCTGGGGCGAAAGCCATGCGGTGCTGCTGTTGGCGTCGGATCGCGGCGAGTTCATCCTCGACAGTCTCTCCCCCTGGGTGACGCGCTGGGATAGGGTGGACTACGCTTGGCGCGAACGTCAGCTGCCCGGCCGCCCCTTTGACTGGGTTCAGGTCGCCATATAGGGGTCGCTCCTCTAGGAGGGCCCCGATGACCGCTGTCGCCGCCTATCGCCTGCGCCTGGCCTTCGGTCTGGTGCTCGCCTTCTGCACCTTTGGCCTTGCGGTCGGTCTGGCCGGGCCGGTCAGCATGCCTTTGTCGAGTTGGGACCCGCCTGTGCGCATGGTCGCCGTTACCGAGGGCCGCGCCGTGGCGGCCGCTGCAAAGAACCCGCCCGATCTCGAGGCCGTCGAACGCCTGACCCGCCAGACCCTTGCTGAGAAACCAGGGGATGCGGCGGCGTGGGCGCGTTTGGCGTGGATCGCGTCTGAAGCAGGCGACACTGAGGCCATGCTGGAGGCGCTGGATCGCAGCTACGCGGTTGCGCCGTTTGGGCCCGATATCACTGCTTGGAGGTTGCGGTTCGCCTATGGGCGTTGGGGCGTCCTGACGCCGGAGCTTCGACGGCTTGCTTCGGAAGAGCTGGTAGTGACCACCCGAAATAGACAGAATGTTGCGGATGCCGCCCTCGCCGATATTACTGATCCTACTGGTCGGCTGGCTTTTGTTCTGACTGCCCGCCGTGCGAAAGCTAAGACTGGCTAGCCGCTATCGTTGCCAAAGTCTGGGTCAGCTGTCGGACGCAGGCCCGAGTCTCTTCAAAGCCACGCTTCAACTGAAAGCGCGCTCTTGCAGCGCGAGATTTCATCGAACGGCGATTCTCTGTCATTCCTTTGTGATGCTGGTTGGTGTAATCAGGCGTTAACAATCTCTGGGAGTTTAGGCTATGCTGAAATCCGGTCTTTTCGCTGTGGCGTTCCGCACGGCCCTTGTTTTGGGCGCGGCGGTCGCGGTTGTGGCTCCGCCTGTTGTCGCATCTGCGTCGGTTCAGGATGGTGCGGCTCAGCTTTCCGCCGAGATCCAACAGGCCATCTTGACGGCCCAGGCCGAGGCCGCTGCGGCCGGCCTGTCCCAGGAAGACGCGGAGGCGGCCATTGAGGCGGCGATCCAGTCAGTGATCGCCATGAGCGGCCTAAGCCCGGCGGCGGCCAGCCAAGCTCTTGCGAGTGCCCGAGCGTCGCTTGCGGCCTCCGGCCAGCTTTCTGCTGCTGCGTCGACGGCGGTGACCAGCGTACAGTCGGCCGTGGCTGCAGCGAACACTCCGGGCGGAGCTCCCGCTGCAGGCGGAGGGCAGACCGGCGGTGCGCCGATGGGCGCGCCCGGGTCGGCGGGCGGCGGCGGCGGCGGCGGGTCGGACTATCGCCCGGGCACCTGAGCCGTCTTGTCGTTCTAGCTCAACTAAACAACGCCCGCCGAGCATGTAGGCGGAGGGGGACCAATGTCGATACCAACTTACCGCTTGGCATTGCTTATGGCCGTTGGCGTCTCGGCGCTCGCGGCGAATGCCCAAGCCCAGTCGACGTCGGGCTCGCTTAGTGCGGCTCAGAGTCAGGCAACAGACATGTTTGCGCGCGACCGTGGCGTGCCGGTTCGGGAGCGTCCGCGCCCTGGATACGAGGCCTTGGGGTTGCGGCTTGGGACCTTCACCGCCTTCCCAAGCTTGCAGGTCGACGCCGAACACAACGATAACATCTTCGCCGTCGCCACGGGGGCCGACAGTGACTGGATCGTCCGCGTCAAGCCTGAAGTACAGCTGGAGTCGGGCTGGTCGCGTCATGCGCTCGGCGGCTATGCCCGTGCCAACATCAGCCGCTTCCAGGATTTCGACGCCGAGAGTTTTGAGGACTGGGGTGCAGGGGCCTCGGGTCGCCTAGACATTACCCGCGCGTCCATTATCGCCGCAGGGGCCGATTATGCCAGCGTCACGGAGCCGCGGACCTCGTCAAACGCTCCGGCCTCGACGCGCGATCCCATCAGCTACGATATGGCCTCGTCCTTCATTGCGGGAACAATGGTCAGCGGCCGCACCAAACTGTCGGCCCGCGCCGATACGCGGGCGTTCGATTATGAGGACGCCCTGACGCTCGGCGGGATTGTTGTCGACCAGGACAACCGTGACCGCGCCATCAACAGCCTCACCGGCCGCGGCGACTTCGCGATCAGTCCCGCCACGGCGATCTTCGTTCAGGCTACGGCGAACACGCGAGACTACGATACGGCGACTTCGCCTCTCCTCCCAGCGCGGGATTCGGATGGCTATGAGTTGCTTGTTGGGGCCAACTTTGAAGTGGGGGCCCTCGCGCGGGGCGAGTTGGCGGTCGGCTATATCGTTCAGGAGTTCGACGCGGCCGCTTATCAGCAGATCGACGGCTTCGGCACCCGCGCTCAGCTTGAATGGTTCCCGACCCAACTGACCACGGTCACGGCCACGGCTTCGCGGACCATCGAGGATTCCGGCATTGCCGGCTCCGGCGGCTATCTTTCGACCTCCGTCGGGGGCCGGATCGACCACGAGCTGCTACGTAATGTGCTCCTGACCGCCGACCTCTCGTTCTCAAATGATGCCTATGACGGCATCGATCGGGACGACGACCGTTTGCAGTATTCGGTTGGTGGCACCTATCTGCTGAACCGCTCTGTCGGCGTGAGCGTGTCGGCGAGCCATTTCGAACAGTCCTCGGACGGGGCGGGTGGCGGCGCGGATTTTGCAGTCAACCGGCTGGCCGTGACCCTGGTCGCCCAGTTCTAGGCTGTCCACCGGGGCCTGACCGGCCGTCCTGAAAGTGCGTGATTACCTGATGAACAAGCTGTCCGACGTCCGAGCCACTGATCCCAGCCGACCGATCGTCGGGTCGGACGGGCAGGGGGGGCAGCCCGAGGGGGTCGACCTCAATCGCCTGATCGCTCTGTTCCGTCGCCGGCTCCCGCTGTTTCTGGCCGTTGCACTTGTCGTTTTCGTTATCGCCATCATCGCTACGGTTCGGGCCACGCCGCTTTACACGGCAACGTCCAGCCTGACGATCAACACGCGGACCGAGACGGTCGTCGACACTCAGGCGGTCCTTTCGGGCCTCTCTGGGGACACCAGCGTGGTCGATACCGAGATTGAGATCCTGAAGTCGCGCCAGTTGGCCCAGCGTGTCGTCGAGGTGTTGAACCTTGAGCGGGATCCGGAGTTCAACCCCGCCCTTGAGAAGCCAGGTCCTGTCGCGGCCGTTGTCGGTGGCGTGGCCCAGTTGTTCGGCGCGGCGGCACCTGACGCGGCGCGCGCCCGCCTGACCGCCGTAGAAGCCCAGAAACAGAAGGAACGCGTGGTCAGCAATGTGCTGAAACGCCTGTCAGTGCGGCGCGCCGGCCTGACCTATGTGATGAATGTCGGCTTCACCTCGGAGGACCCTGCCAAGGCCTCGCGTATCGCCAACACCTTCGCCGAACGCTATCTGCTGGAACAGCTGGAAGCCAAGTTCGATGCGACCCGTCAGGCCAATACTTGGCTTAACACACGTCTGACCGAGCTTCGCAGTGAGGTGCAGCAGGCAGAAGCCGCCGTAGAACAATACCGGACAGCCAACAATCTTCTCAGCGCCTCGGGTGCCACCCTGACCGAGCAGGAAATCTCGGCCTATAATCAACAGCTGGCGACCGTGCGGGCCACTCAGGCCGAAGCTGAAGCGCGCTTACGTACGGCGCGGGCACAGTTGGATGCCGGCTCCAACGGCGAGGACGTCGGCGAGGCCCTCGGTTCTCAGGTGGTCCAGCAACTCCGCGCACGCCGCGCTGAGGTCTCCGGCCGAGTTGCGGACCTGACCAGCCGCTACGGGCCCCGCCACCCCGACATGCTTCGTGCCGAACGCGAACTCGCGGACATCGACGCCCAGATTCAGGCCGAGATCCGGCGCATAATCTCCAATCTCGAGGCGCAGGTTCAGGTCGCCCGCGAGCGGACTGGCTCGATGGCCGGTAGCCTAGGTAGCGCGCGCGGAACGCTGGCCGCCAACAACGCGGCAGGCGTTCGTTTGAATGAACTGTCGAGGAACGCGGAGTCGGTCCGGACGCTCTATCAAAGCTTCCTAGACCGCTTCAAGGAGACGACGGGGACCGAAGGCATTCAGGAGTCCGACGCGCGGATCGTTTCCCCCGCTGCGATTCCGACTGGGCCCAGTTCGCCCAACGTGCCGCTCAACCTCGCGGTCGGTCTTGTTCTCGCCATGGGCGCAGGCTTCGCTGCTGTGGTTCTCGCAATCATGTTGGACACCGGCGTGATCACCGGTGAGGACGTCGAACACAAGTTTGGCCTGCCGCACCTCGGCTCCGTGCCGCTTCTGTCCTCGGTCGCCGATCCCGAGGATCTCGACGAGACGCCGGCTGACTATGTGCTCAAAAAACCGCTCTCGAGCTTCGCCGAGGCCGTGCGCGCCATGCGGGCTTCTATCCTGTTTTCGCGCATCGGGCACGAGATCAAGGTGATCACCCTGACCTCGGCCCTGCCGGCGGAAGGCAAGACGACGTCGGCACTCTGCCTTGCCCGTGTCGCGGCCCAATCCGGCCTGCGGGTCATCCTTGTCGACTGCGACCTGCGCCGCCGCAACATCAATCGTCTGTTGGGGATCGAGCCCGAGGCGGGCTTGGTCGAGGTATTGAACCGCACAGTCAATCTGAATGACGCCGTCATAAATGACGTTCCATCCGGGGCCCAGATCCTGCCCCTCGCGAAGAACAGTTTCACACCCAAGGACGTGTTTGGGACGGCCGCTATGGATCAGTTGCTCGTCCATCTGCGCGCTTCGTTCGATCTGGTCATTCTGGACACGGCACCGGTGCTGGCGGTCTCGGACACCCGCCTTATTGCATCCAAATCTGATGCCGTCGTCTTCCTCGCACGCTGGCGCAAGACACCGGAAAAGGCGATCAGCGCCGCCATACGCATCCTCGAACAATCCGGTGCCCACGTCTCGGGTATTGCCCTGACCCAGGTCGATATGAAGGCGCAGGCCCGTTATGGGTACGGCGACGCGGGCTACTACTACGGCGAATACAAGAAATACTACGCGGCCTGATCATGACCGACGTGGCCCCCACCGGCCGTCGCCGGCGCTCCTCACAGGCCTTTGGTTCCCGCGCGGCCGCTGTTTCCCGCCTCGGCTGGCCAGTCCGACTCGCGCTGGGGGTAGCTCCCCTTGTTCTTTGCTTGGCGCATTTGACCTTCGGGGCTAACCAGGTCGCCGCCTCCTTGTGGCTGACGGCACTGTGCGCCATTGGCCTCGTCGTCGCCCTGTCGACGCCGCTGCGCATCGGCTTGTACGATCTGGTGCCTTCCTTGCCGGTGGTGGTCCTGTTCGGTCTCACGCTGGCTGTCGCTGCTTGGACCCTTACGCCTTGGGCACCGGGCGGCGCGCATCCAATCTGGGCTTGGGCCGGGATCAGCCGAGGGGCGATCACCGTCGATCGCAGTCAGACCGTTCTCGAAATGGTCAAACTGTGCGGGCTGGCCTGTCTCTTCGGCCTCGGTGCCCTGCAAGGGCTCAGCCGCGACCGCGCTTTGGCCACGCTTAAGGCGATCGTTTGGACCGGCGGCGGCTATGCTCTGGTCTCGCTCATTACGTTCGTCGCCGGTGTTCAGATTGCTGTCGGGGATCGGCTGTCGGGCGGGTTCCTCAGTGCCAACAGCGGTGCGACGGTGTTCGGCATCTTGACGGTCCTCGCCCTCGCCCTGTTTCTCAGGGGCTGGCAGAAGAATGCCGGTCTCGGTCTGTCGCGTCGGATCACGACCGTCGCTGGTCCGCTCGCCTGTCTTTCTCTGTCAGCGGTCTGTCTCGTCCTGACCCAATCGCGGATGGGCCTGGCCGCCACTTTTGTTGCGGCCGGGGCATTGCTGGTCTGGACCTTTGCGCAGAACCCCAAGGGCAAGGCTTCAGCTATCGTCGCGGGTCTGATCATGCTCGTTCTGGGCGGCGTGCTCTTCTTTGGCGGCAATGCGCTGGTCTGGACCCGCATCGACGCCTTGGACGCGGACGCGACCATACGAGGCCAAATCTTCGCCGCCCACTGGCAGGCCTTCCTCGCCTCGCCGCTGTTCGGCTATGGTTTGGGCTCTTTCGACCCGGTCAATCTGCAAGTCATAACCGCGGAGAATGCCTCCACCCTTTGGCCCATTCGCGCCACCCACAATGTCTATTTGCAGTGGCTGCAGGAAGCTGGGCTGGTCGGGGCCATCCCGATGTTCCTGTTGATCGCCACGATCCTCGGCCTGTCCGTGTGGCGCAGCGGTGGCGTCAGGGGTACGCGGACACCGCTTCATGGGCTGATCTGCGCCAGTCTGGTGATACTGCTCCATGGCCTGACTGACTATGCCCTTCAGGTACCCTCCATCGCGGCCTTGTGGACCTTTCTACTCGGCCTCCAGTTCGCCTACGGGCAGGGGAGGGGCTGATGTCCGAGACCGACGACACTCTGCATGGCGCTGCGACAAACCCCGGTGCCTCTCGCTGGGCACGCGTCGTCGATGCAATCATGTTTAGCGTATGGACCCCGCTTACTGTGTGCGTCTTCTCGATAGCGCTGATTTTCACCGGCACTACTTTGGTGATTGTCCAGACCCGCCTCGCTGAAATCGATTTGTCCCGGGCCAGCGGCAGCGTGGGCGGGAATCCACCTAACCATCAGTTCGCGCCCACGGCCTATGACTTCACGCTGGCCCCCAACGAGCTACGAGCCGTTACCATGGACGAAGCGCGTGCCTTCAACGCCGTCCTGCCGTTCTCGACCCTACCGATCCAGGCCGCGCGGCCCTTCATCATGCCGCCCGAGAACCTGGTCGACTATTCGCGCGCGCTCGATTGCCTGACCGCGGCCGTCTATTATGAGGCCGCCTCCTAGACCCCCGTGGGCCAGGCGGCGGTGGCCCAGGTGGTGATCAACCGCATGCGCCACCCGGCCTTCCCCAAAACCATCTGCGGCGTGATCTTCCAGGGCCAGGAGCGGACGACCGGCTGCCAGTTCAGCTTCACCTGCGACGGGGCTATCGCCCGGGTTCCGACCGCGGACGGCTGGGCCCGCGCCCGCTCTGTCGCCGGCGCAGCATTAAACGGCACCGTCCAGGCCCAGGTCGGCATGGCGACCCACTACCATACCGACTGGGTCGCCCCCTACTGGGCTGAGCGGCTGGTGAAGATGCGCCAGATCGACACCCACATTTTCTACCGCTGGACCGGGGGCTGGGGTCTGCCCGCGGCCTTTTCCGGCGTCCACCGCGGTGAGGAACCAGTGATCACCAAACTGGCGGCACTCGCCACGCCTCTGGAGCTGATCCCGCCTCCGGTGATCGACATTCCTGCTGCCCCGCTCGAGATTGTACCCTTGCCAGTGGTGACCGCTCAGCCAGTCGTCACGCCGCCTCCGTCGATCGTCGACGCGCGGGCCGAGATCGAACTTGTTGCGCCAGTCGCCGCCGCGCCGCCTCAGGTCCCGTCGATCATGGCCGATCCGCTCGCGGCGACAGCCGCACCGGCCCCGCGTCGGAACACGCGGATTGCGGTCCCGAGGAACTGATTCGAATTTCTCTGCAGAAGGCAGTTTGATTTCCACCATTCCCACCCCCTTTTCGCGGATGCCGTGGAGTGCGCTCTCCACTCATGCAGTTTGCGTATGTACAGGCCAAAGGCTAGGACAATGAAATTCACAATCTCTCAAATGGAATGGCTTGAAGAGGTCAAATGTGTTCATATGAGGCACGATAGGGAGGCGTGCAACGGCCATGGAACGTAAAAACAAGATGCGTGTATGTCTGTTGCTGATGTCAGCAGATCCGCGGCGTGGGTCTGAACCCGGCCGTGCGGTAGTAATGGCCCGTAACATTATATCAGATGATCGCGTATCAGATCCGATTATCATTTACCCGGTTTGGGAGGGAAACGTAGCTCATGTAGACGCGTTCTTGCGAGGTGGGAATTCCACAGTTACACTGATACCAGTAGAATACCAATTCAATTCAAAAATATTCCACTTATTCCCACTTAAGTACTGTAACTACTTCTTGTACAATCGAAAAGTCAGTTATCTTGCTAAGAGCTTTTCTAAACGCGTGGATCTATTCCATCAAGTGAACTACGCGGGATTCCGATTTGCGATGCCGATACTTTCGAGTTCAAGCGTGACAGTCTGGGGCCCGATCTCCGGTACCGAAAACTTCCCGTTGCGCAAAGCATGGCCGTATCTCGATGGTTCTGGCCGGCTCTATTACATGTTCTACCTGATCATCAACTGGATGCAGTTCCATCTGTTCGGGCAGGGGATCCGTGCGTTCAAGAAAGTAAATCTCATATTGGCGGCAACTTCGATAGATCTGCACAATCTGAAAACGCGCACCCGTGATGTTCGCTATCTTCCCGAGACAGGGTATGACGCGCAAGCTATCCAAGTGAGCCGTCCAAAGGTACCCGGTAAGCCGGTGCAATTGATGTGGTCTGGCGCGCTGATCAGTCGAAAGGGATTTCCCTTGCTGCTTGCCGCCCTTCGTTCCGTCGATTTGCAACTGACCGGGCCCATTGAAGTTCATGTGTACGGACGCGGACCAAAGGAGAAGGTATGGCGGAAACAAGCTGCCAGGGTCGCGGCCGAACTGGGTGGGCAAGTCCGTTTCTGTTGGCAAGGTGAGGTGGCGCGCGAGCAGTTTCTGCTTGCGATGGGAGTCTCGGATCTGCTTGTCGCTACGACGTTTCGCGAAGCCAATTCCAACGTCATCGCGGAAGCAATCGCCGAGGGGGTGCCCGTGGTCGGACTGGAGGTTTCCGGGCTACGTGACACGCTCGTGAGTGCCCCCAACAAGCTCGTTCCATTAAACTCCCAAGACCTTCCGAAAGCGTTTGGAAGCGCAATTGAGGAGCTCATAACTAGTCGCGGCCTTACAACTTCTCAGACGGACGTCATTCCTGTGCTTAGAGACAACGTCTCTCAGGGCCGCCTAATTGTAGATTTCTATGAGGATGTGCTTCACGATGCGCGCGCTCGTTCTCTGCCGGCTTGAACCAGGCCTTGATGATGCAGCATTAGTCGGAGCGCTCGATCGCATCGGCGTCGAAACAATGTTCCTCGATGACGAGAAAGTCGCCTATCCCCGATGGGACGGATCAATCTTTCTTCGGGTGGCTCGGCGCTTAGTTCGGGGTGAAGCTCGGCGCACCTTCAATCAACGGCTTTGTCAGATGGCCGACTTTATGCGGCCAGATGCACTCATTGTTTTTGGCGGAGCAGGTCTCGAACGGAGTTCTGTTCAGTATTGCCAGAGTTTGGGTGCAAAAATTTACTTTATATACCCAGATACCACTGTCAATCTGCCACGGGTGTACACTGAATTGTGGAATGATGCGCATTCCTTCACCACTAAGCCCAACTGGAACGCTCTGGCTAATTTACTTGGCGTCAATGGAGCCCCGACGTTCCTTTATCCGTGGTATGATCCACAGTTTAGAGCTGACTATCCAGCCGATAAAGACCAGTTGTCTAACGATATACTTTTCGTTGGCCACGCGTCTGAAGCTAAGCGTAAGGCGATTGAGGCTGTTGCCGAAACCTTTAGAGACCGCTTCCGGATGACTGTGGTCGGCAACGGGTGGTCGAAGCTACCGCAGCATGTCGTCAACAGCGGCAGCGGCATGTACGGGGGTTTCGTCAATAGCCTCTACGCAAAATCTGCTGTGACGCTAGGCCTACTTGAGGATCTGGGTGCTGGTGTTCACGATGTAATCACCGCTCGGACCATTCAAGTCCCGGCATATGGAGGCTGCTTGATCCATCCCCGCAATTCTGGCTCCCAAGCATTGTTTGGACCTGCAGAGTTCCTGTTCGAGAATACTTCCGATCACAGCGAGCTGCTCGATCGCGTCTCCATCGCGTTATCGGATCACGCCAAACGTAAGACTTGGGCTGCAGCACAATGGCAGGCAGTTCGTCCTCACTCGGTCGATTCCGCATTGGAGACAATATTGAACCCGACGCGTGGTACGCCATGAAGCGCGCGAGGTGGATTCACATTTCATCGAGCGCACCACAAGACCTTCGGGGCGGGGTGCAGTCTTATGTCGACAGAATTTCGCGGCTGATGAGCACGGTTGCCGATCATTCTATCATCGTCGCGCGGCTGCCGCCAAGCAATCCCGCTCCGCTACCATCCACGTACCTCGGTATAGGCGGGCGCAATAGGCTCGCTCGCATTGTCGAGATGGTGAAGGCACTGTGGACCTGTTATTCGGTGAGAAGCACCTTCTTCGTACACTACCTTCCGCATTACGTGCTCGGACCCAGGCTCTGGTTTCGCAGGAACGTTGTGTTCGTGTTCCATGGACCTGCGAGCCTTGAAGCGCGTGCTGAGAAAAAAAGTAAGATCTACTGCAGTGCACTCCATGCGATTGAAGTAATATTATATTCAATTCCGCGACGATTTATATGTCTCTCATCGTTTAGTAAATCACTCCTAGTCCAACATTATGGAGTGAGGCCTTCCCGCATTACTGTCATCCCAGGTCCCTTGGAGGGGGCGGTGGCCCCCCCGGTTTATGAGAAACCGCGCTCCGAGACAGTCCGACTGCTAAGTGTACGGAGGCTAGTCAAGCGAATGGGGTTGGAACGAGCTATCGAAGCCGTATCATGCCTTGAGGAGAGGGGGTATTCCGTCGAGCTGCGCATTGTCGGCTTGGGACCCGAGAAGGACGCGCTGGAAACACTTGGCGCCCAGCGGGGCATAAATCTCACCTTGCTCGGCAAACTGGATGATGCAGAATTAGAAGCACAGTACAGGTGGGCGGATGTGTTTGTGTTACCAACCGTCTCGTTGGAAGGTTTCGGTATGGTCATTTTGGAAGCCGTACAACGGGGTCTACCGGTGGTAGGCACGCCAGTGGGAGCCATTCCTGAAGTAATTTCTCAACTTGGACACCCCAACATTGTGGCGCGAAGCATCGAACCTGACGCGATAGCCGATGCAATATCTGCTTGTATTCAGGATCTCAGTTCGACGGCCATTAGTAGCGCGCTTGCCCGGATGGAAAGTGCTTATGGCCATTCGGTCATCCAAGACCTGTATAAAACGTACCTCCGGAGTATGGACGATGCATGAGTTTCCCGTCCCTGCGAGGTCGCGGGCTCCGAGATCGAAAGCGAATGTCCGCAAGTCTTCAGTAGATGACGTTATCCGAGCCAATAACCCAAAGGTCGCAACTATAATCGTGTTGTTATTGCTGTGGTGTCTGGGTGATATATTTATCTGGATAGTGACTCCGTTATACTTTGTTGGCAATTCCGCGTTCGATGCGATTCAGGAGCAGATGGGCCCAAAAATTGCATTTTTCGCTGCATGTTATTGCGCAACGTTATTTATCGGGTGGAAATACTTCCGCGCTATCTGGGCAATCGGTGAATCAAGCGACACGCTCAGGACGCCTCACATGCTTGCTTTGATATGCATTGTCTTTATCGTGACATACAACATAGCGTTCCTTTTATTGGGAGGTCTTACATGGCGTGAGACGTACGGCAACCTAATTACAGGATCGCAGTTGATTTACTATCTGCGTGCGCTGGAAGGAGTGCCATTGATTGCGTGTATGGTGCTTGTGTGTCGAGGACATCGCGTTCCCATCTTGGCGGGAATTATCGTGGCATCTTACGTGGGGCTACAGCTTCTAGGCAGTAACCGCGGAATCGCATTTGCCGCGCTAGTCGCGATGGGATTGATGCGTCTTGACCTCCTCCGTCGACACTGGCGAGCCGCATCAGTCTTCGGGTTCGCTGCATTTCTCGTATTCACCGCCATAGGGGTTCAGCGGGAGTGGAGGGCGGCAGGGGGATCCGGATTAGTACAAACACAGTATCTGTCTGGTGCCGCCGTGAATAGCACGATGTTCCGGTTATCGGAATACTATGGACATATCGTATTCAATAGATCTTCGAACGAAGGCTTTGTCAGGGAACCGTTTCGAAACTTCGATCGCATTCCTTTGGCATTTGTGCCGGCCGTCGCAGCCTCATCGAAACGCCCGCTTGACGATGGACCCGAGACACTCAGAACACAGTTCGGCTTTGTGAATGTCGGAACATTTCTCTCGATACCAATCACTCTAGTTGGAGACACCTACCTCCGGTTTGGATTCTGGGGTTCTTTTGTTTACGCGCTGTATATCGGAGGCATTCTCATTCTGTGGACAGCGATCGCTGGCAGGTTCTCGGGAGGATGGATGTCTCTGATCCTCATCTATGTGTTCGTTCATCTAATTCGCCTCTATCCAAATAGCTTTTTGGGAGCGATAAACTTCCTAATTTACAAACCGGCCCGTGATCTTCTTTTGTTCGGGTTGCTTGGGCTCGCCGCGGCTGCGTGCGTCAGGCTGCGTCGGTCGTGATTGTTTTCACGTGCCATAATCAGGCCAAGGGCGGGGGAGAGGGGCACGTAGGCGAGTTGTCTCGTCTCTGCGCGACGGCAAAGATTCCGTACTTCGTACTCGGACACGGGGATGGCGGTGGCGCGGAACTGGACGCCTCATTCAGTGTTGCCCAACTGTCAAATCGACGCGTAAGGCATAAACTTCGCGAGGCCAGCGTTCTTTTTCTTCACGGCGGGCCTCGAGATTTATTGCTTGCTCTTTGGTGCCGCTGCTTCAGCCGCGCGGTCATCTGGCTTCAGTTGCATGTATCGAATACACCATCGTCTTCGTGGCGCGCTGCTCAATTCGTCGCTAACGCCGTTCTGTGGGTCCTAACCCACTGGGTAGTCCACCGTGTCATTCGAGTAAGTTCGAATCAAAATGCGCCACTCAAACACATGGAAATTATTCCCCCTCTGACTGATCTCGACCGGCTTTCACTGAATGGGTCGTTTATTGCCGGCAGGAAATCCGAAAAACTTAATGTTCTCTTCTGCGGGAGAGCGCCAGGCGTTGATGAATCGACGGACAGCAAAGGATGGCTGAGGGCAATTGAGGTCCTGAAACATCTCCGGGTTCGCTACCCAACGATCACAATCTCTCACTGTGGTGGTGGAACGCTTACGAATCTGATGAAAAAGGCCTGTCTGGAGGCTGGCATACAGCTAAATCAAACGGCATGGGAGGTCGATCCGTTCGCCGTGGTTTCTGAGCAGCAAACGCCAGCATGCCTATTCTTATTGTCGCAATCCGAGAGCTATGGGTTGTGTGTCGTCGAGGCGCAGTACGTGGGACTTCCGAGTATCATATCAGATGCAATCCCAGACGACGCTATTCTGGTTCCTGAACTGTGCCTGCGAGTTGAAGCGATAGCCGATCCTGTAGCTGTAGCTGGTACATGCGAGCAGTTTCTTGACACTGTGGCAGTGATCGATCGAGCTAGCGCAATAGTTTATGATAACCAGCTGCGGGCCAGGGCGAAATATCTAGACCTTCTTCGCTTCGCCAGCGAGCGCTGATGTTGGTCTGCGCCCTTTGAAGTGGTCCATCCCTTATGTTGGTCTAAGGACTAGAGCATTTTCCGATCAGTCTGCATCATACCCGGCGGCAGCGAAGTAGTTTGCGCATTCATGGGGTGAGTAGGTCTGGATGATCCGGGCGATGGCATCCCATAGCTGTTCGATGGATCTGGCGGCGGCCTTTCTCAGCAAGGCCTTGAGCTTGGCGAAGGCGTTCTCGATCGGATTGAGGTCGGGGCTGTAGGGCGGCAGGAACAGGAGCCGCGCGCCGACGGCCTCGATGGCATCCCTGACGGGCGTGCTCTTGTGGGCGGCGAGGTTGTCCATGATCACGACATCGCCGGGCTTAAGGGTTGGGGCCAGCACCTGCTGGACATAGGCTAGGTACCAGGCCCCGTTCATGGGACCGTCCAGAACCATCGGGGCGGTCATGCCCGACAGCCTCAAGGCCCCCACGAAGGTGGTTGTCTTCCAGTGACCATGGGGCACGCTGCACCTCAGTCTCTGGCCGCGCGGTGCTCGCCCGTGGCGGCGGGCCATCTTGGTGGAAGGTACCCGTCCGGTGAGGACCGCGGCGGCCTGCAGATCAGTTCGGATGGAGGATGCCGTCAGTCTCGATCAGCTTCAGGGCCTGGGCGAGCGTCTTGCCGCGATGCAGGCAGAACCAGGCTCCGG
>Ga0247831_1004410_pt1 | contig 18834 bp, 11 predicted proteins | sample LaCruzMarch2015__9_FD_192406 | JGI IMG/M metagenome (GOLD analysis project Ga0247831, IMG submission 192406) | Freshwater microbial communities from meromictic Lake La Cruz, Castile-La Mancha, Spain - LaCruzMarch2015_1m | ecosystem: Environmental > Aquatic > Freshwater > Lake | place: Spain... | reverse complement strand
GACAGACCCGAAATAGCCAGAAGTGCCGCCAGCAGGAATAGTGGCTTTTCCATCAGATGTAAGGAAAACTAAAAATAAATTGATTGATGAAACGAAAAATCAATATGTCAACATTAAAATTATCCCTTTTCCTGCTTTTGTCAGGTGTTTCTTCCCTTTGTCTGTCCAGCCAGAACACCGCTCCTTCGGGTTTTGTTCCCTCTGGTGGAAGTGGTAAATCTGAAAAGGGTAGCATTGATTATTCTCTTGGTCAACTATTTTTTGAACCTATCAAAAATGAAAAGGTCAGTTTAACAGTGGGTCTCCAGCAACCTGACTGGAAAAATGCACAGGTTAATGCCAGTGCCCTGAATGGGGTGGTGTGTGTAGGTGCAACGGGTATCTACCGTGTCGTAGGTCCAAAAGGTCTGACCCTAACCTATAAGGTGACAGGGGATATCACTGGCGATGGTGAAAAACTTTTATTGTTGACGGGAGAAGCACAATTTATCAATATAAATAATATGCGCCTTAATACGGAGCTGGAATTGTTACTTCTTAAAAACCCCTTGACCGGGAACCAAACAAAAGTAGATAAAAAAATAACCATTCAGGTATTCGATTATAAACCAAAAATCAGTGTGGGAGATACTTCTCTTTGTACATCAGAAAAATTAACGATTAAAAGTCTGGTGCCTGCCCCCGACGGATTATTGGCATTGAAATGGAAACTCAACGACCAGGTGTTACAACAGGGTAACGAGTGGTCTCCAGTGTTTAATAAAAGTGGGGACTATACCCTAACGATGGTCTCCTTGTATGGAGGTATTTGTGCGGATAGTATCTCTGTAAAGGTTAAAGTGTTTGAGACTCCTCCTTTAGCTGAAATGGATGCTACTGATGGACAGGTTTTCTGTTCCTATGATACAATACGGCTTTTTGGACAGGGAGATGGATATAAATGGTACCGAAATGAGGTGTTGTTACCAAAGGACACCTTACCTTATCTGATTGCGAGAGCGGATACTGCCTATTATCAGGGTGAGGTAAGAAGTAAAGGCGGATGTCATCTGAAAACTGCATCGGTTCAACTCTTAATCCGCAATGGTATTTTAAAACCCTCCCTGAAATTAAATTCAAATCGGCTGACCAATGTAGATACCTTAAAAGGATATAAAAAGATGACATGGTATAAGGATGATTCCTTATTGAAAGATAGTGTGGGTCAAATGGTAACGTTATCATCCTTTGGAAAATATCAGTTGAGGGCACAGGATAGTCTGGGTTGCTGGAATGAAAGTGCCCTTTTTGATTATACAGCCAAATGGTTTGATTCCCTGGTTTGTTCTGAAATAAAGATAAAACCAGCATCGGGTGTTCAAGGGGAAGCTTATAAAGGGTCAGTAGATATTCCTTATCTTAAGGGTACTGGGGAAGAAATCACTTTTGATACCTTACGGAGTAAAGGTATAGCTGGTATGGTCCTATATCTGAGTGACAGGACTCTGAAGAATGGAAATGGTTCTTTGAAATTCAACCTTTCTGGTATTGCCACAGAAGCAGGTGTGGTAACTTTTAATATTGAGGTGGGTGGAAAATCCTGTAAGGTTTCCCTCCCTATTGAAGGACTTTCAGAGCAGATAGCCACCATAAAGGCATTTACACCTAATGGTGACGGGATTAATGATATTTGGGGAATACCTGAGTTAAGGGACAGACCTGAGGTGAGGATTACCATTTTTGACAGGGAGGGGATAAAAGTTCATGAGATGTCAGCCATTGAAGGTTGGGATGGTCGGGACAATGGACTTTCTCTGCCTTCAGGGGATTACTGGTTCATCATTAAATATCCTTCTGCTGAGGGAAAGGAAAATCAAATTGGACATTTCACACTGTTAAGATAAAGCAATATGGGTAAGTTAACTATACCAACTTTTTTATTTTTCCTTGCTTTTAGTTTGTCTTTAACTAAGATAAAGGCGCAGGAAGTATATGTTCAAAAAGCGTATGTACATGTACCAACTTTAATTAATCCCGCTTTTTCCGGTATAAATCTAAAGGGTCGTGCTAATCTGTGGTATCAGTCTCAGCTGCTGGGGTTGAAAAATGCACCGGCCACTCGTCTGTTAAGTGTGGAATCACCTCTTTTGAATGGACGTATAGGTGTAGGGCTGAATCTGATAAATGACCGTAATGGATTTACCGGTTTTAATGCGGTAGAATTTAATGGGGCATACCATATTAAATTCGATAAATATTACGACGAGAAAAGTAACCATTATCTGTCTTTTGGATTGGGCTTTAGAGCAAGTCAATACTCGATAGATTTTGATGTACGGGGAGATGGTTTAGATCCTCGAACCAATGAACCTTTAACGAGTGGTTTTGTAGATTTCTGTTTTGGAAGTTTTTACTTAAAGGATGGATTCTTTGCCGGCCTATCGCTCTATCAGTTAAGGAGGGAGAATCCTGCCTTATTCCGAGGTATTGAGGAGCCCAAGTCAAGACCTTTGGTTTATCTGATGACTGGATATGAGAGAGAATTAAACGGTATTTGGATTAAACCTCTTATTCTTCTTCGAAGTGAGGAGAATGCAGATTTACAGGCTGATGTGCAATGTGGTGTAGGTTTAACCTTGGCGAATGGAAGCAGAATTTGGGGGATGCCAGGATTTAGGTTTTTGAGGAGAGGGTTCCAGGAAGGGGTTTCTGGCATGCTAAATGTTGGTATTACCTATAACGCGCTGGAATTTGGATACCAATGGGTCTATCCAATGAGAGGGTTATTTGGTCAGCAGACTCATGGCATTTCGCTGGGTTATTTGTTCCAGTTTTCAGGCAGTGGTGGGGGACAACCAACGAGGAATTCAAAATCTGGTAAATCATTTTTTTAAGATAAAAAGGAATATTATGCGTTTACACACATTAAGATTGATTTTCATGTTCATGTTTTATCAGGTGATAATTTATGGACAACAGGTAAAGATGAGTTATCAGGCGGTATTTAGGGATGGTTCGGGCTTATTGCTGGAGGAGAAGACGGTTCAGGTAGAGATTAGTATTTTGGACGGTAACGGTCAGGTGAATTATGCTGAGGCTCATCAGATTAAGACGAATGCACAAGGCCTTGGTACCTTACGTATCGGAGAGGGAACTGCTCAATCAGGAAAACTGGAAGGGATTAACTGGGGAATTGGTCAGTTCACCATGCGCACAAGATTGCCCGAATACAATCTGGAGAGTAGTTCACCTATTTTGAGTGTTCCGTATGCGGTTAATTCTGGAATTGCCGATAGTTTGCGAAACTTCAAATTTAAACCTATTGCGGATGGTAAGCAAAAGGGAGAACTGTTGTCATGGGACGGGGAACAATGGCTACCATTAAAAAGTGGAAAGCCGGGTGAAGTATTAAGCATTGGCGAAGATGGAACCACAAGCTGGAGTAGTTTGAAGATTGGAAGGGATACCATTTGTCCTGATTCATTGACAGATATTGATGGAAACCGATACGGAATCGTAAAGATCGGGAGGCAATGCTGGATGCGGGAAGACTTAAGAGTAACTCGTTTTAATGATGGGACACCTATTCCTTTTTTGAAGGCTGATAAGGATTGGCAAAATGCTGGTGAAATCGGAGTACCTGCTGTGTCTGCCTATGGGAGTGGTTACTTGTATAACTGGTATGCCGCAGTACACCCTAGGGGTAGTTGTCCCTCGGGGTGGGATGTGCCAACATCTTTGGAACAAGAATCCTTAATCGCTTATTTTGGAGGTAGGGGTGCAGCTTTTGGAGGCCTGACTTCAGTTGGTCAAGGAGGTTTTGCAGGCCTTCCGGGCGGCTACCGCGACAGTGGTGGAGAATACGGTTACCTGGGTTCGGTTGGTGTTTGGTGGAGTTCTTCGGAGGACGATTATGGCAGTGCCTGGTACCTGTACCTGGACAACGAGGATGGCGTTGTTGGCAGGGGCAACCTCAATAAGGATAATGGGTTGTCAGTTCGTTGCCTAAGGGATTAATTTATTTGATTATTTGATTATTTAAGGGGTTTGGGGCGAAGCCCCAATAAATTTTGTTTAAAAATGGGATTATAAGTTAAATGATTTGAATATAATGTATAAATAATACCGGAGCAATGAGAAAAATAATAATGCTATTGATTTATATTTTCATTTGGTTAGCCCCCTGGAATGAAGGGTATAGCCAAGGGGGTTTATTACATTTCAGGGATCATTTTAAGGATGCGGGGGGTAATATCAGGAAAGGGGAGGAGATAGCGATTGAGCTTAGGATTGTGGATGGCTTTGGGTTTAATGTCTTAAAAGAACGTCATGTTATATTGACAAATGAGGAAGGGCTTGGTATATGCTGGCTTGGAAAGGGGACGACGCTGGCTGGACAGCTGAAAGGGATTACTTGGGAAAGAGGGGGTTATAGCCTGGAGGTTATTCAAATAGACAAACAGATAAAGAAGGTATGGTCTGTAGATGGGGTTATCTATTCTCAATATCTGATACATACCCCAGCGCTTCGAAAGAAACAAGGTACTGTTGATTATGGGGATGACAGAGGCATCTTGTACTGGGGTCGGCAACAAGGGAGGTTACTGGGGATATCGGCGGAGGGCGTGGTATTAAGTATCGTAGATGAGGGCGGAGGGAAATGGAAACCGAACCGGGTACCATCTATTTCAGGGATGACGAAAGCGGTTTATCTGGGACAGGGGGAAATAAAAATGGAAAGTTATGGCATATCTGAAGAACTGAAGATAAGAAAGGGATTTGTATGGGATACGGTATCTAATGTTGGCTTACCTGGTTTGGGTCGATGGGAGGAAGAAAAGGAGATTGGCTCCTACGAGGCTCGGATTAAAGGTTTTGAGCCGGACAAGATGTATTTTATAAGAAGTTATATAAGTACCAGTGAGGGGACAAGCTACGGACCTGAAACGATGATAAAGACTTTCAAGGCTTTGCCTGTATTGGAGACGTTACTGCAGGATACTAATATCATAACTGGAGTAGGCATGGGAGGGAAGATTGTTTCAGATGGCGGAATGGCACTGAGGGATCGTGGCGTAGCATGGTCCACGAGCCCGAATCCGACGATTGACCTGCCTACCAGAATGACCATGACACCAGAGAACATGGAAACGAGAGATTATACGTCAACGGTAAAGGATCTTCAGCCGAACACGACGTATTATGTACGTGCTTATGCGACGAATAGTGCGGGTACAGGATATGGCAATGAGGTATTGTTTACTACCTCTTCCATCCTGCTGGCAAACCTGCCTGTGTTGACAACGACTGTTCCGGGGTCAATCACTACCTCCACGGCCAACAGTGGAGGAGTTATCAGTTCTGATGGAGGTGCTCCCATAACAGCCCGAGGGGTGGTTTGGTCAACAACGCCTAAGCCTGCCATAACGCTGACCACTAAGACGATGGACAAGACGGGTTCGGGAACCTTTACATCTGTCATGTCATTCCTTTCTTCTAATACTAAATACTATGTTCGGGCTTATGCGACGAATAGCGCGGGTACGGCCTATGGAGAAGATCGTGAATTTACCACGCTTAAGGTGAGAAGACAAACCAAACCTGTTGTAAGTACAGTTATCCCTTCAGAGGTTACAGCGTCGACCGCCAGGTCAGGAGGTAAAGTTAGTGTTGATGGTGGATCCTCTGTGACGGCGAGGGGAGTAGTTTGGTCAACCAAAAGATCACCAACGATAGCCCAGGAAACAAAGACGGTTGATGGCGCTGGCCTTGGAGACTTTATATCAAACCTGCCTAATCTGGCGTCGAACACGAAATATTATGTAAGGGCTTATGCGACGAATGGTACAGGAACGGAGTATGGTGGAAGGGAATCGTTTACTACGGGTGGTTCATCAAGTGCAGGTTTACCAGTACTTAGTACTACTGGAGTGACTTTGGTTACCTCAAATGCAGCACAAGGAGGAGGAAATATCAGTGCTGATGGAGGCAAGGCTGTTACGGCACGAGGTATTATATGGTCAACCTCCCCCAAACCATTAGTTACCCTGACTACTAAGACGAATGATGGGCCTGGAACGGGTACATTCACCTCAAAAATGTCCGGTCTTGCCGTTAATACAAAATACTATGTGGTTGCTTATGCGACCAATGCGAATGGAACTGTCTATGGCCTGGAAACGAATTTCACCACGCTGATCAGTGAACCGGTCCCTGCTGGTCCTTGTCCGGAGGTTGCCAGTGTACAGGATGTGGATGGGAATAGCTACAATACGATACAGATTGGAAAGCAATGCTGGCTTAAGGAAAATCTTAGGGTAACCAAATACGGTGACGGATCTTTGATTCCTTTAGACGAAACAGGGGGAACCATTGGTAATGCTACAGGTCAGACTTGGGGAAGCGGAAAGACTGGAGCACGCACGGTGTATAATAATAATACGGCGAATGTGGGACTGTACGGGTATTTGTATAACTGGTATGCTGCAACCGATAGTAAAGGTTTGTGCCCACAGGGATGGCGAGTTGCCACTGATGCAGAATGGACCACACTGACAAACTACCTGGGTGGAGAACTTGTTGCTGGATCAAAGATGAAATCGACAGGAACAACACAATGGCAGTCCACGAATAATTTGGTAAAGAACGAAAGTGGCTTCATGGCACTTCCAGGTGGTTACCGCAATAATGACGGTAGATTTTATTCGATCAGAACGGATGCATTTTTCTGGACTTCCACTGCTTTTTCAGAAAATAATGCATGGTACAGGTATATGACTGACATAAAAGGACAGGTTTATAAAAATAACAGGTTCGTTAAATCAGTTGGCGCTTCTGTCCGTTGTATAAAAGAAGTGTCAACATCTTCCATACCTATATTAACAACGGCTTTAGTTCAAACGGTCACTTCAACCACAGCCCTTGGAGGAGGAAATGTTACCTCACAGGGCGTTTCAGCAGTAACGGCACGCGGCGTGGTATGGTCCACGAGTCCGAATCCGACGATTGCGCTGGCTACGAAGACAGTAAATGGAACGGGCACGGAAGCGTTCACCAGCAACCTGACAGGACTTGCGCCGAATACGACTTATTACATAAAAGCGTATGCGACGAACAGCGCAGGCACGGGCTATGGGGCAGAAACATCCTTTAAGACCACTTCATTGACAATAAATTTAATCCCTTCCATAACTACTTCCGCTATGAGTGCAATAACTCCAACCACGGTGAATGGTGGGGGAAATGTGACCTCAGATGGAGGAGCGGCAATAACAGCCAGAGGAGTAGTATGGTCAACGAATCCGAATCCGACAATTGCATTGGCTACAAAGACGAATAATGGTACAGGCATCGGTTCATTCACATCTAGTCTAATGGGTTTAACCCCCAATACGACCTACTATATAAAATCTTATGCAACAAACAACGTGGGTACTGGATATGGGAGTGAATTATCATTTAAAACCACGGGGCAATCAATCTCTATGCCTTCCGTGTTAACAGGGGTTGTGAGCGCCATTACAACAACTACGACAAGTAGCGGTGGCAGTGTAAGTAACGACGGTGGTTCTGCCGTCACTGAACGGGGGGTAATCTGGTCCACGAGTCCGAACCCGACGATTGCGCTAACTACCAAGTCGAGTGATGGTGTGGGCACTGGTGCATTCACCTCCAGCCTAACGGGTTTAACACCCAATACGACATATTATATTAGGGCTTATGCGACGAATAGTGTGGGGACGGGATATGGAAATGAGTTAACCTTCACAACCTTACCAAAACTGACTACGACTGAGGTAACGGAGAAGACGGAAAACTCGGCAAAGAGTGGCGGCAATATCACCCCGGCTGGCAATGCGGAAATCACAGCCAGAGGAGTGGTATGGTCCACGAGTCCGAACCCAACGATTGCGTTAACTACCAAGACGAGTGATGACAAAGGTCCAGGAGTATTTACTTCTTCGGTTACGGGTTTAACGGCAAAGACCAGATACTACCTCAGGGCTTATGCTACAAATGGGACGGGCACAAATTATGGGAACGAGATTAGTTTTATAGCGGAGAAGGATCCATCTTCATGTATAGGTTCCCCCACTGTAACGGACATAAACAGTAATGTTTATCCGACGGTACAAATAGGCACCCAATGTTGGATGCAAAGCAATTTGAAAGTGAGTAAATACCGAAACGGAGATACTATCCCCACTGGTTTAAGCGATGGCGAATGGAGTAGAACCACTAGCGGTGCGTATGCTATTTATAATATTAACAATGCAAATGACGCCATTTATGGGAGTTTGTACAATTGGCACTCTGTGGCAGATAACAGAGGGCTTTGTCCGACAGGTTGGCATGTTCCTACTGATAATGAGTGGACTATTTTGACTACTTACCTTGGGGGAGAAAAAAATGCAGGGGGTAAGATGAAATCTGTAGGCACTGCTTATTGGGCAGATCCTAATATTGGAGCTACTAACGAGAGCGGTTTTTCCGCTCATGGGGGTAGTTGGGTTTATAACGCTGGATATTTTTACCCCGTTAGTTTATATGGTAGGCTCTTCGCGCATTTCTGGAGTGCTACCGAGCTTGACGGCCTCATCGCCTGGGCCCGCCTTCTGAGCTACACATCTGGAAGTTTGGATAGACTAAGCCATCCTAAGTCGTTCGGTAACTCCGTCCGTTGCCTCAGGGATACTGCATCAGCCGTTCCCACTTTAACCACATCGGCCATTAGTTCTATAACAAGTACCACGGCTACTGGCGGAGGTAACATTACAACAGATGGAGGAGCACCGGTAACGATGCGTGGAGTGGTTTGGTCCACGAGTCCGATACCGACAATATCTTTGAGTACAAAGACGAGCAATGGTGTGGGTACGGGTAGTTTTGCGTCATCACTAACAGGTCTTGCTCCCAATACGACGTATTATGCAAGAGCTTATGCGACGAATAGTGCGGGCACAACGTATGGGAATGAGTTATCGTTTAAGACGACTGCTGCTTCAGCCGTTCCCACTTTAACCACATCGGCCATTAGTTCTATAACAAGTACCACGGCTACTGGCGGAGGTAACATTACAACAGATGGAGGAGCACCGGTAACGATGCGTGGAGTGGTTTGGTCCACGAGTCCGATACCGACAATATCTTTGAGTACAAAGACGAGCAATGGTGTGGGTACGGGTAGTTTTGCGTCATCACTAACAGGTCTTGCTCCCAATACGACGTATTATGCAAGAGCTTATGCGACGAATAGTGCGGGCACAACGTATGGGAATGAGTTATCGTTTAAGACGACTGCTGCTTCAGCCGTTCCCACTTTAACCACATCGGCCATTAGTTCTATAACAAGTACCACGGCTACTGGCGGAGGTAACATTACAACAGATGGAGGAGCACCGGTTATAGTGCGCGGGGTGGTTTGGTCCACGAGTCCTGGTTCTACGGTTACATTGAGCACAAAGACGATTGATGGGACAGGTTTGGGTTCCTTTACATCAAACCTAACGGGCTTAGTTGCGAATACGACGTATTATGCAAGAGCTTATGCGACGAATAGCTCAGGAACAGGATATGGGCAAGAATTAAATTTTGTTGCAAAAAAAGATTCTGGATGTATAGGCACACAAACAGTTAAAGATATTGATGGTAATACCTACAAAACGGTACAAATAGGCACGCAATGTTGGATGCAAAGCAATTTGAAAGTTAGCAAATATCGAAACGGCGTTGCTATCCCCACTGGTTTAAGCGATACCGCTTGGCTAAATACCACTAGCGGTGCTTATGCTATTTATGATAATAACAATGCCAACGACGCCATTTATGGAAAGTTGTACAATTGGTATGCTGTGAATGATAGCATAGGTCTTTGTCCTAATGGTTGGCATGTTCCCACTGATAGTGAGTGGCTTATTTTGCTTACTTATCTTAGGGATCCTGTAGGGGGTAAGATGAAATCTGTTGGTACTGCTTATTGGAATGAACCTAATATAGGCGCGACCAATGAAAGTGGTTTTTCCGGTCTTCCAGGTGGTTGTCGTGATACATTTGGTAAGTTCCAAAATATTAGAAACATCGCTTATTTCCAGATTGCTGGAGATTCCGTCTATTTCAGGGCCGGGTTCCACTCTCTGTACAGCTACAATGACAGAGATTTCAGGAGCTACGACTACTACGGTAATAATACGTTAGGCTCCTCCGTACGTTGCCTCAAGGATTGACTATTTGTGGGCGGGCAAATGCGGGTGGTAGAAAGGGGGGGTTGGGGGGGAATTCCCCCCAATGGGTCATTTAGCTACAACAACACTAAGGAAAATGGGTTGTCAGTTTGTTGCCTAAGGGATTTATTGATTTAACAGCCCCTGGGTAAGTATCCAGGGGCTAAATTTAAAAAAAATGCAACTTGATTTATTTCCAAAGATAGATCGCTCTCAATTGACGGAGGAAATATTTGAAGTCTATTTTGAGTGTAGAAAAAATAAAAGAAACACACTGAATGCCCTGCGATTTTAAAAGAATCTTGAAAAAAACGTCTTTGAACTGATTGATGAAGTTTTTACCGGAAATTATAATACTGGACCGTGTGATACATCATTGGCTGATAAGGAAACTTAATCCTTTATTTGAAGATCTATTTATTAATGATAGCTATGCTTGTAGGGTGGGAAAGGGAATCCATTTTGGTGTTCAAAGGCTTTATCATTTTATTAAATCATGCTCACAAAATTACAAGGCAGATAGTTATATCTTAAAACTGGATGTTCAAGGGTTTTTTATGCACATCAATAGGATTTTACTTTTTAATGAACTTGAAAAATTTATTCATCAGAGGTATAAAGCGTCGGACAAAATGCTGGTTCTTGAAATGACAAAGATATTGGTGTTTAATAATCCAATAGAACAAAGGGAAATTTTTACGCAGCTATTGAAAAACAAAACAGAATTATCAAAAATCAAAAACCAGGCAAATTAGAAAAAGCGGCATTCTTGAGTAGCATGAACGCTTATTTAGGTATCATGAAGCATTACAAGACCTACAAATTAAGAAAACGGATGATATTCAAAAATCTCTCGGGCTATTGGTTGAATCACTTTTATTTGAAGGGTGGTTTAGCACGATTTGTTTCAAAAGTCAGAAAGGTGAAGGGACCTTTTCAAAGGATGTAAATCTTCATTCAGGTATTGGTATTCAATAATTCCGTTGTTTTAACAAATAAAAAATACTCATTTGTGAGTATAGGTTTGCTTCGAACGCCTATTTATTTTTATAGTATGAAATGTGAGCATTTCGCGATCACCCCGATGGTTTCATCACAGTAAATCCCATAAACATAAATCATTCCCATGTTACATAACATCTTTTTTCAATCTTTTAAACAGTCGGTTTTATTGGCCTTAACCATTTTATATCAATTTTTACCTTTTTATGGACTTGATGCTCAATCTACAGATATTCTTCGTGCAACGGGAAAAGTAACTACAGATTTGAGGTTAGAAATTCCATTGGGACATACTAATGAGGTAGATGGTGCCTTATTTAACACGAATGGAACCCGTATTCTTACTTTTTCCATGTTTGATGGTACAGCTAAATTGTGGGATGTCTTTACAGGTAAATTAATTCATACCCTTAAACATAACTCCGTATATTCGGCAATGTTCGACGAGGCAGGGGAAAGAATAGTGACCGCGGGGGGAGAAGAGTCAGCCAAAATCTGGGATGTTCATACCGGCAAATTGCTGCATCTGCTAAAAGGACATACCCGAGATGTACAAACTGCTTCTTTTAATATAGATGGAAGTCTTGTGCTGACTAGTTCAGATGATGGAACAGTCAAAATCTGGAATGCCTTCTCTGGAGAACTTAATCATACCCTCATAGAAGTTGGTGCAAGCATTGCGAATGCCACCTTCGACGGGAGTGGAAAAAAGGTAGTAACCTGCTCTGTATTTGGACCATTGGTTATATGGGATGCATTCACCGGTAAACAAATCAAAAAATTGATTGGACACCGGGACTGGGTAGAGTCTGCTTCCTTTGACTACAACAATACACGGATTGTATCTGCGTCCAGGGATTCAACCGTAAGGATTTGGGATGCTACCACAGGTATTTTACTACATACGTTAAATCACAAATCGGAGGTAGGTTCGGCGACTTTTGACGGCACAGGCAAGTATGTTGTTACCACCTCCTGGGATGAATGTTTAGCCAGAATTTGGGATGCTTCCACGGGTAAGGTTCTTCGCAGGTTTAAAATAGATGATTTTCCCTACGCCGCTTTCAATGAGCGTGGCTCCCGCTTAGTAACCTCTTCAAATAGTTTCACCGTCAAGGTTTGGGATGTCCCAGGCGGCAAATTACTATTTCCTTTGAAACATAAAAAAATGGTCTTTAATTCGGCAGGTATTAATACTGCTTCTTTTAATAAGAGCGGTACAAAAATAGTGACTGCATCTGACGATCATACGGCCAGAATCTGGGATGTAGCTACTGGCAAACTGTTACACACGCTGGGGGAGTATAACCTGGATGTCAAATTTGTCGATGCAGACAAAATGGGTGGAAGGGTGGTGTCTGCTGCCACCAATAATACCTTTAATATCTTTGATGCCTATCTGGCGTCTATTCTACATGCCCCAAAAACCAAGGGAAAGGTCTTTTCCGTATTTTTTGATGAAGGTTGTTCAAAATTAGTGACTGCATCGGGTAAAGGCACTGCAAAAATTTCCAATCTTTATAGTAGTAAGATATTGTTTACTTTAAAACATACATCTGAAATTAGAGCTTTAGCTTTTAATCGATTTGGAAACCAAGTGGTTACAGCAGCCATAGATGGTACTGCTAAAATTTGGGATGCTTTGTCGGGTAAGCTGATACATACTTTAAATCATGGAGGTAACATTAGATTCACTTCTTTTGATGACAGTGGCAGATTTCTTTTAACAACAAATGGCACAAACAGGACCAATATTGGCGGAGGTCATTTTATTAGAATCTGGGATGTCAGGTCAGGAAAATTATTACATTCTTTAAAACTTAACACAAGGATACAGTTAGCTTCTTTTGATAAACATGGCAGATTTGTTGTAGCCGCAACGTGGGACAAAAAGGTGTATGTCTGGGATGTGTCAACGGGTGAACTCCTTCATACATTCAATAATCATAAGGGAATGGTTAACGCAGCTGGGTTCAGTGAGACTGGTAGATTGGTGGTAACTGCTTCAAATGATAACACGGCAAGAATATGGGATACCTCTACAGGTGGTTTGCTATATACCCTGAAGCACAACGACTGGGTAGAATCCGCTATTTTTAATGAGAGTGACAGCTTGGTTTTGACGGCAGTAAATGATGGAACAGCTAATATCTGGGATGTTTCAAATGGTAATCTTTTACATACTCTGGAAGGACGGGGTGCTCCTCTGATTAAAGTAAAAATGAATGAAACCTGGCAACAGGTTATGGCTTATGATGGTTATGGTCCCAGTTTTTGGGACGCCAGAACAGGTGCCCTACAATTCAGAATCTCCCAATTTCCAAACAAAAACTGGTTATATACCGATAAATATTTTCGCTTTGACGGCACCCAGGAAGCACAAAATTTGGTGACCTTCTTTTGTGGACAGGGGAGTATTGATTTTAAAGAAATTAATAAGGCTCTTTATGTTCCAAAACTGGTCGAAAGGGTGATATGGGATACTTTTAACAATCCTAAGTTACAGGAAATGGATATCTGTAGTCTTTTCCCGAAGATTAACCGCCTCGTTGACGATTCCACACATTACCGCTACCTTATCTATCCGGGAAAGGGTAACATAAGTTCTCTGGAGGTTTGGATGAACGGAATGCGTGTTAGAACGATACCCATAGATTCGGTCAGAAAATCGGACGACAAGTATGAGTTTGTCCTTGACAAAGGGGAAGTTGCGGGTTTAATGCTTTCTGGACAGGATAATAACATCAGAATCAAGGTATTACTTGATATAGACGGTAAGGTGGCTGGCATCTGGGAGTAATTCTTTACCTTAAACTGGAAATCTAAAGTAAGGAAGCTATTAAATGAACCAACCTCTTCTCTTTTTTGGAGGACACCTACCTATCCAGTCTCCTTATCCTTATATTGCGGAAATCAATGGGTTGTCCTTCACTTTGTAGCGCGATGAACCCGCCGTCAAGCAATTTTCCATCTATTTTTATTTCTGGATCGTAATTATTGGCTACGCCACCACCTATTTGTGGTTTCGTATATCTCAAAACGGTATCTCCGTTAATGATGTGAGTGACCATTTCACTGCCCCGAACGATTAATTCCGCTTTTATCCATTCGTCCTTTTGATAGGTTTTGGAAGTGGAATTGATGCAATGACGGGGATCTATTTTTCCATTAAATACTACATCGGTGCCAGGAGAACACATGTTACCGGTAGGTCGCGGTTTCCCATCGGCCAGTTGGGCTAAAAACTGCATTTCTACACTAATAGGCCAATCTTGCTCCTTTCTCATCGTCCGGGGATCCTGGGAATGAAACATAATACCACTGTTTAATTCTGTATATCCCGGAGCATCCTTTCGCCAGGGCTCCGCAAACCGGTACTCCATTTTCAAATGAAAATGTGAATACGGGGTATTATGATAAAGGTGACCATACCGGTTGTTAAAGGTATCATATTGGTCGTATATTACCCGAATCATCTTGTCTTCCACCCGAAAGGTTTGCCCATAGTTATCGCCCACCTCGTGATGATGAATTTTTACCGTCCAGTCATTTATATCTTTGCCGTTAAATAAGGAATGCCACGATGATGATTCTCTTCGGTTTTGTAAACTGGCGCAACCGCTGAAGAACAGGGTAGTGGATATCCAAATAAATAATAAGGCAATTTTAAAAGGAAAGGATGTTTTCATAGGGTTTGGTGTTTTAAATTTCTCTGCTTAAGGGTCTGGTTAAACAAGTTGGTCCACCTCCTCCGGGCAAACAAATAGCTTTTCCGGGGAAGGCAATAACCTCACAACCCGCTTTTTCCAGCCTTTCTTTTGTAATAGGATTTCCCTCCACCAGCAAACATTTGCCAGGCGCGATAGCTAAAACGTTACAACCCATGCTATCCCATTCCTCATCAGGAACCTCTACCAGATTGAATCCACGTTCCAACAAGGTGTTTCTAAGAGAAATAGGCATTAATGGGGAATAAACGACGGCAACGGATGCGTTTACCGGACTAAAGTTGGACATCAGATGAAAAACATCGTCCTGACCCTTATAATGAGGAAGAGAAAAAACCAATACATCAATACCTTTAGGATTCAAAAATGCTTTTAATTGCCTGATTCCCTCTTCATTGGTCCTGTAGGAATGTCCTACGGCCAGCGTTTTCTCGTCTATCCAGGCGACATCGCCACCTTCCAGGGTGCCAGGTTGTTTGATTTCACCCAAAACGTCCAATCCAAGGGATTTGGCAGCCAAAGCAACCTCGATATTCTCATTTTTCCTTGCCGCTTTGCCCATATTTCCAATGATTAAGCCATAATCGGTAGCCAACGAGGTGTCCCTACAATAAATGGCATCGATATTGGTTTTTTCTGAGGTGGGCAAGGTGAAAATAGTGGCACCCGTTTGTTCTAATAGGCGTTGGAAATAATCATATTCCTTCAACGCCAGGGGATAGTCAGGCGCTGACAGATAATTCAACATTTGCCATTGCCCCTGAATATTAGCGTCACTGACAAAACTATTTTTTGCAGGATGCAGCAAGATGGATTTTATTTTTCCATATTCACTATGACAGGTTTCTCTCATTTCAAAGGTTGCGAAGGATTACTTTTAATTAGCCAAATGTATATGGGAATGCCTAAAAGGAGGAGGATAAATCCCCAGTAAACTACCTCGTAACCAGCTCCAATAACTGCATACATAGAGTAAATGAAGGCAACTAAAGCGATAGATAACTGAATAAGCCAGCGAGGGTTCTTTTTAAAGGAAATAGTTAAAGCGTAGGTAGCGGATGAAAAAATATAAGGAATTAATACACTGATTGTTGTCAATAAGATCATAAATTCAAAAGCTTTCACTAAGCCCTTGGTATAATTCATTAACAATAAGATAGAGATCAACACACTGGACAATACGATACCCACGGCTGGGGTTGCTTTGCTATTTTGTTTTCCAAAAACGGCTGGAAAAACCTTATCATTTGCGGCAGCCAAAGGAATTTGTCCCTGTATCAGAATCCAGCCATTTAATGCACCAAAAGTAGATATGAGAACGCCTGCTGCGACAAAATTTCCTGCCCAGGGTCCCCATATTTTAGTAGCAGCATCGGCAAATGGCGCTTTCGATTGAATGAGTTCCTCTGGTGGCAATATGCCCATGACGGCAAAACTACCTAACATATAAACGAGAGCGGTCAAGAGCGTGCCCCAAATAGTGGCTCGTGGAATGGTTGTTTCAGGATCTTTCACGTTGGCAGCTGGAATGGTAGCGCATTCCAAACCCAGGAAGGCAAAAAGCGTCAGTGTCGTTGTAGCAGCCAAAGCACCTCCAATTGTGTTTTCTCCACGAACCATCGGCGTTAAATAGTCCATATTGACATAAAATATGCCTACGATGGACACCATTAAAAGAGGCGTTAATTTTAAGATGGTAGTCACCAATTGGACGGTTCCAGCTGTTTTAATTCCCCGGGTATTGACCCAGGTTAAAAACCAGATAACACTCAGGCCGGCTGAAATGGCAGCGATTGGATGTTCTCCAATGGTTGGAAAGAAATGACTTAAATAACCAATTAGGGCAACAGCGATGGCTGCATTGGTACACCAAACGGAAATCCAATAGCCCCAAGCCACCCAAAAGGCAGCAAAATGGCCAAATCCCTCTCTGGTATAAACGTAAGGACCACCAGTTGTCCCTGGATATTTTTTACTAAGAGCGGCAAAAACAAGGGCTAATCCAATGGCTCCAAGTGCGGAAAGCGCCCAGCCAAACATGCTAATACCGCCGAAAGCAGCAAGGGAGGCAGGTAGAAAAAACACCCCTGAACCTATCATATTCCCCATGACCAGAGCTATGGTAGGCCCAAAACCAATCTGATGTTCTTCACTTTTTTGTCCCATGTTAAAATTTTTGTTTCGTTTGATTCTTCTAATATTTCAAAAAATGAATTTAACCATAATTTTTAAAAGTCATAGATTATTTAATAGGTTTGATAGAATATTTTATAGGTTAACCGTTTTTAATTGTATAATAGCGTACTTTTTTAACAAATAAATTTTCAATATCATGAAAATGTATAAAATGATTTTCCTTTCGTTAGGATTATTTTCGTTTGTAATGCTCGGCGCACAAGGTAAGGGAGGAAGAATATTATATGAAGTAACGGTTAATATTCATCGTAATTTACCTCCTGAAAGAGCAGAGGAAATGAAAAAATTTGTACCAGAATTCCAGGTGTCAAATTTAGAATTGCTTTTTAATGAAACCATGTCTCTTTGTAAGAATGCGGAGAAACAACCTGAAGCACCTCCCGCAGCTACAGAACAAGAGGGAATGATGAGGAGATTTATGATGCGTCGTTCTGCTAATGTCGTGTTTAGAAATTTAAAGGAAAAACGTTCTATTGAACAGACTGATTTCATGGATAAGACCTTTCTAATATCTGATGAAACGGAAAAAATGGCCTGGAAAATTACAGGGGAACAGAAAATGATCAATGGTTATCTGGCCATTGGCGCTTCTTATCAAGATTCATTGATGGGTAGAGAACGTCGCATAAAAGCATATTTCACGCCAACGATTCCAATTAGTGCAGGCCCACAAACTTACGCGGGTCTTCCTGGACTCGTTATTATGGTCGATATTAATGAAGGAGCTCAAACCTTGATTGCAAAGGAAATTACCCTGGATCCTGCTTTATCTGCTGGAATTGAAGAGCCTGATAAGGGTAAATTGGTTACCCGTAAAGAATACAATGCGATTGTGGCGGAGAGAATGAAAGAAATGGGGGCTAACGGTCAAGGTGGCTTCCAGATAAGAATGAGCGGTCCCCGTAATTAAATTTTGATTGATTTAGTTATTGCATATACCTAATAAAAAAAGCGTGCGAAGGTATTTTTTCGCACGCTTTTTTTGTTGGATGATTTATATTTTATCTCATAAACATACGTATTCCTCCCGGAGGCATGCCCATTTGATTTCCGCCCATACCTTTTAACGTATAAGTGAAGCTCAACATGAAATACCTTCCCAAGGATCTGATTTGCTCATCTGACGTATAATTGAAGTCAGCGGTACGACTAATGCCCGTATTTTTGTTCAACATGTCAAAAGCCGCAAGTTTTAATTCACCGCGTTTATCTTTCAAAACGAATACAGAAAGTCCCGAATTCCAGATAGGAATCGCCTGATTGAATCCTGCGCTTAATCCAGAGTAAATCTCATAATCTAAATTGGTAGAAAGATTAATGGCTTTTTTGAATAAAGGAACGTTTATGTTGGCGGTGTAGGTCTTTACGCTAAACGATCTCGCGTTTTGAGTAGCTATAGAATAGGAGGTGTTTGAATTACTCCAATCCATTCCAATTTGCCAGTCAAATAAATCCTTCTTCTGATTTTCAATGGATATTCCTCCCGACATACTGGTAGAAAGGGTGCTGCTCAACTCTCCATTGATATAGGTCAATCCTTTGTTTCTATTGATTCCTGCATTACTGTTGATTCTTAATTTCAAGGGCTTAATACGCGTGCCAAAATTGGCGCGTGTCGATATATTTAGGTCGTTGGCTACGTTTTCCGGGCGGGTAGTAGTGATGTATTGATCATCGATAACCTGGGTATTCCTGATTTTATTTTGCGT
>Ga0247831_1004401_pt1 | contig 18850 bp, 15 predicted proteins | sample LaCruzMarch2015__9_FD_192406 | JGI IMG/M metagenome (GOLD analysis project Ga0247831, IMG submission 192406) | Freshwater microbial communities from meromictic Lake La Cruz, Castile-La Mancha, Spain - LaCruzMarch2015_1m | ecosystem: Environmental > Aquatic > Freshwater > Lake | place: Spain... | reverse complement strand
TACACATTAGCTGTTTTCATTCTTCAGTTTTAAGTCTAATTGCCACGTGACATTTGTGGGAATCTTGAATCTTAGGAGAGGGGAGTGAAGAGTGAAGGAAAAGGTTTGGCGCATTGGCTTCCCGCCAGAGCCTCGAGCTTTATCTCAACATCTCTCCTCAACTTCCTACAACACGGACGCGATAATATCGTAAAATGATTCGTCCTTCAGCAGTCGACGACCACCTTAACTTGTTTACTTCGGAAAGCTACGATGTCAACAGCGTCGTTCGTCGTCGTAATCACAGTGTTGCAGAAAATGACGACGATAATAGTAAACGTCAGCAACCGGTTGAATCGTCATCATCGCAAAAGACATCGCAGCGTTTGACATGGAACTTAATCAATACTTCACTCTTTGCGGGATTGGCTTTACTCAGCGCCGCGACGACAGCTCCAATAACGCTGATACCGACCATGTCATTAGCACTTGCAGCAACAAGCAACGGCGAAGAATGGAGTTATGCACCCTATTATCAAATATTAGAAGTGTACGATAAGAATGGTATGAGGAAGAGGTGGATACCATTCCGTATACGCACGACGAATAATGGTGGTGGGTCATCATCATTAAACAACAATAATGAACAGAATGTCATATCATCATCCTCTATATTTGCATCCCGTTTAACATCGACCGTAACACTTGTCGCCGCCTTTGGGAAATTTATCAATGGAGCAATTGTTGATATTGCTGGAGCACGTAGATTACTTATATTGTATGGGCTGTGTACCTCCCTAGCTCTGTTGGGGTTGAGACATAGTACAACCCCCACTCAGGCAATTCTGTCATGTGCAGCTATAGATTTTTTCAGCTGTGTTAATTGGTCATCTGCTATTGTTATATTGGGTGCACACTATAGTGGGAATGAAATGGGTGGAAGTTTTGAACGAGGACTTTACGTCACATCTCTTGCATGTCGATGTGGTAGCCTTCTTACTATTCCTTTGTCATCGCTGTTATTGAGATGGACGAATTTTACATGGCAAGATATTGCTGGATTAGCATCATGTTCAGCTTTTGGTGGAGTACTCATCTTCTACGCATACTTAACTGATTCACCGGGGAAATTACACGATCCTCAGAATCCAATATGCAAACTGTCACCGCCAAGAGGATTTCCTTACCATCCATCCTCTAATTTTTGGACTACAACACAATCATCATCGCAACGAGCAATCCAATTCTGCCTATCAGTGATTCACACAATTAGACCTTCGATACGGGCTGTGCTCATATCTCGCGTCTTTTGGGTTGTCGCTGCAGCACATACAGGTGCTATGATGGTAAAGCAGTCAGAACGTATTTTGGGAACTTATTTCAGAGATACGTCTTACGGGGTCGTCGTTACAGAAAGTAAGGCTAGCGCAATGACTGTCTTTCTGTCTTTAGGGATGTTGACAGGGCTGCTAGTAGGAGGGAAGGCATTTGCAACAGCTGTAGAGCATGAGCGTGAGATGCATGCAATCGCTTACACATCGGAACCGATCCGAGTACACGACAAAGCTCAGATTGGCACCAGAAATATGGTCGCATTTCTGTACTGTTTTGCAATCTGCATGTGCTATTTGCTTTCATTCTTGGCATTGCCAATTGTCAGGAGGGCAATACATTTACCAGTCTTGGTCCTGATTCTACAAGTACTAGTAACGCTTGGCCTTGGCTTTGGAGTAGCTGTGCAGTACTATCATATTCCTCCTATCGTCAGTGCTACATATGGGAAGAATAGAGGACTGTACACAGCATACACAGAAGGAGTTGCGGGGCTTCTTAGTTCCATCGTTTGGCGTATCGTTGGTGGAGCCGTCGAAGAGGGAAATCCACAGAGCGGCGGCTGGGCGTACGGCTGGGCTGCAGTAGCATTATTGCTTGTTGTTTGTGGGACACTGATGGTGATGATACTTGAGATATTTTTTGTTGGAGGGGGATGGCATCACACAACAAAAGACTCTTATGATGAGATTCCACAACCGGTGGAGTTACCAACACAAGCTCACAATAGCAGCTGGATGGATGAAGATTTGTTGTTAATGTCATCGCCACTACGGAAGCCGGCTCGCCTTAATACACTCTCAAGCTCAGCACTACAATTTATTGAAGGCAGTCCAGCTAGAGTTCGAATATCTGGTGGGAGAAAGTCTGCATTGGTTAGTATCGATTCTCGTGATGAGGAAGACAGTCATGCTATTGATCTCCTGGGAATCGATGACGATGGCTCAGTGTTATTACCAATATCTAATAATGGCAAAGTTTTTCGGGAATCATCTGACTTTGATGATCCAAATGATGGTCAGTACAATAACTATGGCCGAAGCCCTTACAATTCTTTCGACATGTAACAACAATCAACCTACCAGCAGTCCTAGGCTTCATCAGGCAAACATGATCACTAGGATCATTGTTAAGTGGGGAAACATGCCTACTAAACTTAAATAATTTGTTTTCCGAGTACCCCAACAGGGTCTAAGGATGCAAAATCATTGAGTACTACTGCACAATTCTTGTTTGGGAAGTGGATTGTACATACAACAGGATATATCGTACTGTTAGATAATATTCACTAGATGGAGAAAAGTAAAATAGACAAGATTATTTGATGTGTCGAAAAATAGTAGAAGAATAACTTTCCCGCCGAGTTGAACTGAATCACCGAACTCCCACCTAGATACCTCGACACCTCGTAGCTCACCTTTGCCATGTCTGATGATGAAGTAAGTCTGACAACGTCGTCGCTAGGAGGTGGAGAACTTCATTTTTAATGTTCTTGTTGTTGCCATTATTTTTTTATCTTATTTGCTCACCGTTCATTGTCTCTGCTCTGTAAATTCCGAATGATCCATCCCATAATCACCACCTATTTGATTACTCGCACAATTAATCAGCACGAGGTCTGTCCCCTATGCTGTGAGGAGTTTGATCTATCCGACAAACAATTCTATCCGTGCAAATGTGGCTATCAGGTATGCATGTGGTGCTGGCATCGGATTAAAGAGACTGAATCTGGAAATTGTCCAGCATGTCGTGCCCCCTACGGGGATGATCCACATGAATTCTCGGCAGTGGATATGCAGGAGGTTATTGCTGCCAATAAAGAAAAGATTGCCGCTGAAAAGAGAGAGAGGGAACGCCTGCGAGCTATGCGGGAGCAGGCAACCAGAGAGCAAATAGAATTTCCAAGCCCGAGGGATTACAATGGCATTGGAGGGGGAGGTGGTGTACTAGGGGGTGGGCTAGGAGGCGGAATGACGACAAATTTGGCTAGTGCATTAGCTGGGAGCACGGGGGGAGGTGGATTGGTTGGTGGATCGTCGACGTCGTCATTCGGTCAATTTGACGGAGCCGATCTCGTCGCGGCATTGGGTTCTGCGTCGTCGTCTGCCATGACCTCATTGACGTGGCCAACTGCGGCGGCACAAAGTAAGGGTCCGCCGGATCCACCAAAAGATCGATCGATCCTTGCAACGATGCGGGTAATCCGACGCAATCTGGTGTATGCCGTGGGGCTGCCACCGAATATAGCCACAGAAGATAGTTTACGGAAGCCGGAATACTTTGGTCAGTACGGAAAGATATCAAAAATTGTTATTAATAGGAATCAGAACCCGGGGGATCCTAGAAGGGCAAGTGCCAGTTCGTACGTAACATTTGCGCACAAGGAGGATACACTTGCCTGCATACTAGCGCTGGACGGCTTTTATCATGATGGCCGGAATATTCGTGCATCCTACGGAACTTCCAAATACTGTTCGGCATTCATAAAAAATGTTCGTTGTAACAACCCTGACTGTACATATCTGCATCACATGGGCGATGCCGAGGATACCTTCACTAAGCAAGAAATCCAAGCTGGGTATGTGACAAGTGGGAGGGATGTGCAAGCACGGCAACAACAAATTATGGCTCAACAAGCAGCGGTGGCAGGTGGGAATAGTGGCAGTCGAAAAAAGGTGGGGTGTGGTGGACCGAGTGGTACCGGCAAGGTTAGCAATGGTCCAATCTTTCCCCCTCCAACGTTTGATGAGCCGTTGAAGGTAAAGGCAAAATCCACTACTCTGCAAAGTAGGCCAACTCAAATGGGGGGGACCAATGGTCTATCGGCGGCGAGTATCGTGGCGGGGATTGGCGTTGCACCAGTTGCGGCACCTCCTCCTCCCACGCATACAACATTGACTGCACTTGGTTCGTTGAAACGATCTGGAATTGCGCCACTCGCAGGCCAGGCAGTATCTGCTGGAGTGCCGATGAAACCTCTAGTTGGCGTGATCTCTGATCTTACCCCCGCGGAATCTTTGGCATTGCAGGAAAAGAATAAAGAGGCAGGATTGGCTCAGTCGCAAAAATCAGCGAAGCAGAAACACTTGTCCCCCTCACTCTCCTCACTTGGATCAGGACCAATTAATGTGGACTCAATTGGCGGTCCTTCTATTCCTCCTAGCTTCAACATGGGTATTCCTCTTATGGGAAATAGCTTCTCTGATAATTTCGACGGAGGAAGACCGCTAGCTACAAAACAGTCGACATCATTAGAGTTTGGTGGAAGCGGTATCCTCGGCGGGGCACCGATTACGTCTGCTGGTATGATTGGCGGTGGATCGCTAGCACCGTCCGATAATTCGTTTGGCCTTTTCTCGAAAGAATCATCGTCAGGGGGTGGAGACATGTGGGGTCCCGCAGTCGGTAGTCAAAGCAATATTTTTGGAGGCAGTGGTTCTCTTTGGGGCGATGACTCCGATTTCAATCGACCTTCGCCTATCGGCTCCTCAAGCAGAAATAGCAGTGCCATCGATTCATCGGGAGGTGATGTTGGTGGAATGAGCTTATTTGGTACGAACCAAAATTCCTATTCGAACGGGGGCAGCTCGGCATTGGCATCTATTCTTGGGATTGAATTGCCAACGGGATCTGGATCCCTTCGTGATAATACATCGGCGTTCTTTCAGGCTCCCATTGGCGCAGGGGTTTCCTCCTTGGGCGGATTGCATGGTGCTGGTAATGGACATATTGGAGCCATCGGGGCCAACAAGCCACAACCTATAGGCAGCAATGTATTTCAAGGTGGTGGAATACCCCTAAGTGGCTACTCCAACGGAGGAGGGAATCATGATATGGCACTTTTACAGAGCCTTTTGCCGGGAGTCAATATTACAAGCGGAAATGCGTACCGTCCTGCGGCACCACAGCAGCACCAATTTCAGCAGTCGGCGGGCGTTGGTGAATTGAATCATGATCAGTGGAGCAATAATAATAGTGTCGGAATGGGGCAGCAGCATGACACACAACAGCAGCAGCGCAAGAGTGGAGGTAACATCTGGTAGCGCGGGAGATAAAAAAATTGCAATGGACTTTATTGGGGTAGGGAGAGGAATACGTAGATGAATATGGATTGATGCAATGGATAACTGGAAATCGAAATTACATGCAATGGACAACTGGAAATGGAAGGTGGCTAATTTGGTAAAATTGAGAATTTGTTGAAGAGACCGTCGTGGGTGGTAATTATAACAAAGCATTTACCTAGTTCATACCGTGTTAAGTTTTGCTTTCATTCCTTATTAAAATTAACTCTGCTTCAATATCTTGTCGATTTCTTTGATAAAATCTCTCACTCCTTTAGATCTCAAGTATGATTCAAAACAAGGGACATCTGATTTGCTGTCCAGTGCTATCTTTTCTCCTTTTTTCCTCACGTAATCCTGGTCTTGGCATCTCTTATTAGTCGACATGTACGCACCACCGGACATGTCAACCACCCCCTTCATTGCTACCGACGATGATACATCTCTCTGTCTAACAACATGCTTCGCCTTGTAACCCTTTCCTACTTCCTCGTTTCTAAATTGTGACAAGTCTACTGCCGCATGAGTTGTTTTTGTAACATCATCATCACCACTTCCCGCATGATCGTCCGCTCTTCTCAGGCGTTCTCTTTGATGCTCAACCTCGTACCCATTCATATCCGCCCACCCACCACGAGAGCGTAGCACACCAGCAGGTAGGTGCCTCGCACCATCGTCGCTGTCGTCACTTGGACTACTTTGCTGCTTTGATGGACGTGGGAAGAGTGGCAAACTTTTTGCGGGAAGCAAGTTGAGGTTGAGGGAATTTGAATCCCAATCTCTCGAGAGGAACCCTGCTGGCATACTCGTGCGCTGCTGCTATGCTCAGTAGTGGAACTAATAGCAATTAGTAATCGTCTCCTCTTCCTGGTCTGACCAGGTGTTGCATGTTGCATACTAGAATACATATGTTTTGCAGATGATCCGACTTTCGACGTCTATCATTGGTTCGTACTAGGAGGAGAAGCATTCAGCTATAGATTATACTCATCCATCCGACCACGACTCCACGACATAGCATGGTAGATGATGATATACCAGAAACTGATGAACCACACACATTGCTACCATCTAATTTGAGAGCTTCAAAAGAATCTCTGCCAATAGAAACAGATGATATAGCTTCCTTGTCAATAGTGGATGTATCAAATGACCCGTCAACTCCGACGACTTCTACAGCATTAGAGGCCGCAACAACAGGAACAGAATCTTCGTATGAACACGGAATAGACGAATGCATAACCTCAGAAGACCATCCAAAACAAGTGATTGCTGTTAGTGTCTCGAAAGGACCATCTGCATTCTTCAATCTAGCACGAAAATTTTTAGTCACTGACGAAGAGTGCGACTTATCCGCTCTCGAAGGTGCTATTGTAGCAGCTGTAGATGCAGCGCATCTGCTGGAACGCTCCAAGATCGCAACTATAGTGCGGTAAGAGTTTGCGCATAGTTTCATGTTTCATCAATAGTGAAAGTTGTGAATCATACTCTTACAGCTAATCTTTTTTTCATTTTATTCATCTAGGATACAAACATCATATGTTTCCGTAGAGCCCAAGAAACGAAGAGAGGACGGACCATCATCAACATCATATGCTGGTGAAAAGTCTCCACGATCACCAGAAACAGAAACTGGTGCAACTTCAGCCACAACAGGACCATCTGAAACAATCGAATCATCTTCCTTTTCAATACCAGCCGTTGCGACTACTTTGGATTCCCCAAGTTTAGCAACACCAACTGGTAGGTCCAAATCCTCATCTGCAACTTTACGTCGAGCACGTATGGTTATAACAGTTAGAAGAACTGAAGCCTATAAAACATGGCTCATTGAAAACCCCGTGCACGACTTAATTGACATAAATTAAGTTAAGATCATGGTTAATGCAAGTAAAACCAATTCTTTGATAAACATATACATTATGAGACAGAAACTACCTTTAGTCTACATTATGCTGCAATCTTTTCTTTTATTTCCACACTCTTCTCCGTTGGAGCCTTGGCAAACATTGTCGTGTATGGATCATACTCTTGTCCCTCCACCGCGATCTTATTGTAATGTTCCTGTAATGTCATGGTGCCAAACTTTTCACTCGAATCTGTCGTTAGCATATCCTCGACCGCGTAGTACTTGCCAATCCTTCCTAGCTCGGCGGCATTCTCAAACTGTTCTGACTTGAAGGTGTCAGCAACCCATTGCAGTGAGTCGATAATAGTGTCAAACAGCCACAGTGGAGCGTAGAAAAAGTTAGGTTTCTTTCCCACGGCATTGTAAAGCATCTCGCCCTGCCTCTTCATCGTCAATGGCTCATCGGGTCCTCCAAGATTGATTATCTTATTCAACCGAGATCGATCTTTGATACAGTCGATCATGTATGTGGCCAAATCCGCCTCACTGATAGGATTGCATCTAGTGACCTCTCCATCTCCGAACATGACAAATGGTGCACCCTGCTGGATGACTTCCAGTTGTCCAGACACAGACTTGAAAAACGCAGTCGGACGCACGATACTGTACGTCATATCCTGCTGCGATGTGAGTGCGGCCTCGAACTTCAGCTTGGCCTGTTGAAACTGAAGCCAGGGATTCTTTACGCAGTATGCGGATAGGAGGACAAAGTGTCGGGCATTTACGGTGCGACCTGATTCGAGACAATTAAGCGTGGCCTGATAATCAATTGCGTAGGCATCCTTCTTTATTCCTGACCGCGAGGCAAGGCAGGATATGATGGTGTCAATACTGCCACTCTTCCCCCGAGTGGAAATCTCTCTCAAAGTTTCTGTTAATTTGTCAGCGTCGCATACATCGCATTCAACAACATCAGCGCCCTCGAAGAATGTGCCGTACAATAGCTTGCCTTCGTCGCTCTCCACCTTCTTCCTGTCACGGACTAACGCCACAGTTCTATACCCCTGTCGGACTGACTCGCGTACAGTCGACTTTCCAATGTACCCAGTAGCACCGGCGATGACTGTAACCTTATCACCATTCCGTACACTAGCGGCAGGTGCAAATGGAGACGATGTGAATGGGTTCTTGAAGTTGAATCCATCGAATGCATTCGCGTGAAGAGACGACGATACGCGGCCGCTACTGCTAGACGACGACGATGAGGAAACCGACGATGACGACGACGACGACGGGGCAAATGCAAGTACGGTGGTGGCTGGCGAAAAGAACGAGGCCAGTGCGTTTACAACGAAGGCTGTCTTGACCATGATGGTCACGGTGTTGGCGGTCCCGCTCAACTAAGAAGTTAGGGATAAGCCTGCCACTATCTACTATCTACCGTCATAAAACCAAGACCACGGTACGGCGAGACAGGCAAATGGATTACTCCTACATGGCGAGGAAGGCCACCGCTAAAAAGGCGGAGGGCATAATGGAGCCCCTATTAGATGCGATCGTCGAAGATAGTGACGACGAGTTAACTGCTTATTCATTCCGAAGCGAGACACTCGAGTCGGTGAAACTTACACCGATGCAAAAAATTAAAATATTTGCTGTCTACCTTCTTATATCAGGTGGGGTTGCAGTGTCAGTGGCGTCGATGATACTTGCACCGCTTACTGCTGTTTTTGTCATGGGTGGGGTGTTCTTGGTAAAGTGAGTCAATAATATTGTTTAGTGTATTGCTTCACCAAAATTGAACACCTCATTTTTATTCCCTCATGTGTTGTCCTTGTAATTAAATTATTAGTGCTCCATTCGCCGCGATGAAGGAGAAGAAGATCGGAAAATTGCCCAGTGAGTACGCAATTTATTTGTTGGACATAGACTTATATTACCAGTTCATGTCCAACACTATTCTTCTGTGCCAACAATAATGTATTTCTCCAATATTTTTCCGCGTTGTACAATACTATCTACAGCATTACGCGCCATGAATAACTGGTTGAGGGAAGACGCGAAAAGATTAGAGTTAGAGGTAGATGCGCTACATGAAGAAATCGATATCCTGAAACCCGAAGCAGAGAGGTATGTTCCGTTCCCCCCGCCCCCCCCCCAATTATTTCTGTGCTCGCACCCTGATCTTGGTATCGTTTTGTTCATACATATATAGAACGGCGGAGGTTGAAGATGACTTGAGATTATTGACCTTGAAACAGAATATCAATGTTGACAAGCTGATTGAGCTGGTAAGGGAAAACGATGAAATTCTCTCCAAAATGAGGACTAACCTTCAGCAAAGAATTGCTCAGGACATCATTACAATCGTTCTAAAGAGTGACAAGAATAATGATTCAACGATTGATCGATTTGAATCCAAGATTTTGGCTCTTCGTATTCGGTTGCAGCTACAGGAGTATGGAGTAGAATTTGACGCTGCAAAGTTTATGATTGCGATCCGAAAAGATCCGTCATATACGGGTGTAATGAATCTTGCTATGAAGTTACTTGAGCGTGTTGATGGTGATGGCGGTTCAGACGACGAAGGTGAACAGACCAAGGATGATGATGATATTTTTGACCTGTTTTATTTGGCGTCCGACGATTCCGAATGTAGGACATCCCTTTTCGACAATGATCTTCGTCAGTCTGATATATCGTCTCACGCTAGGCGCATGTCTATTATGAGCAGCGATAGTTCCCGTTCCCGTCGATTCTCTATTAATGCGAAAGACATTGATATGATCAGACGATGCTCTGCAAAAATGATAGATGAAAGTGCTGGTAAAAAATCTAACACCATGAGCTTACTTGAGGAGGGTAGGCCGGAGGCATCGGCCCGGCTTCTCAAGAATTTAAGTTCTGAAGAATTTGACTCCGACTGAGAGAGATCTACATTGTTATGAATAGATTTTTATGAATGTGTGGTAGTAAATGTTTGGGTTCACAAGATCATTCATCTTTTAATTTCGCCCCCTCGGTTGAAGGCGTTGCAGTTGCCTTGTCCGATTTTTCTGATTGAGCACCAGATGGCAATGAATCAATGATCCATCTAATCATTCTCGCTATCGCTGTTTCGTCCAATGACTTCTTTCCGATTTCACCCTCAAACCAGCCGTATATTCTACGTGTGCTGGACTCTAGTTGAATATACGCCCACAGTAGCCACGTCGCGTGAGTACTTAGTGGTATCCATGCTAAAAGTGGTGCAAATGACGCAAGAAGTATCGACAATGCCGCATGGACCATCCAAAATTGGAGATAGCGTGACGAATCGTCGATAATTGGCATCAACGTGTCGACGTCGTGTTGTTTACTACAGCTATGACCGCGGATGGAATTGCAGGATGAAATAGAGTACCCCGCGGGCACAACGAGGCTCACATATATGACACCATAGCTCGTGAAGTAGCTGGGCATTAATAATGTCGTCACAGCAGGCAATAACGCGGAACTTTCAACAATAGTCGTGATGAGCCAATCCTTACTCTCTTCACTGATCAACCGCACCAAGACTAAAAGATTGAGCATGGAATGCAACTTTTGGATCGCTGCGGATACAAACGTGCCTCTGTCTCTTATGGGAGAATCACCAAAAGCTCTCTTTGTTAAAAAAGCCGACGAGTTCATTGCTGCGAGAACGAGAGGAGAAATTTTTGCATAGACAATATCAACAGGACGACTTTTCCCAGGAGCATTGACACCTTTTGATATATTTGAATTCTTTGGTGATAAGGCAGTAGTGACACTTTCTTTGACATTATCACCTGTAATAGACGCTGGCATCCGCAGCCAAATAAAGAATATAAGTGTCAACTCATCGACAAATTTTTCTCGTAGACGTAACTTTGTAAAAAATCCTGCTTTTGATGACACTTTACGAAAGCCTTTCGTTACAGTTGTCAAGTCTACGTCCGTGGTAGTGACATTGAGTACATGACCGATGAATGGTAACAGCTTTCCAGTTCTGACAGTGGCCAACAGAACAGCGTAAACGACCCAATATTTTAGCATGTCAATGACTTCCACTCTTAACATTTCTAATTGAATTTCTCGCTCCTTTTGTTGCTTTAATATCGTTGGAGTTATAGATGAATTTTTCGTTGACTTACTTCCGTTACTCGTCGACTTGTTTAATGCTTCGGCATTTCTGTGCTCCCCCAAGTGAGGCGACAACCTCCCCAACAAAGTCACTGTAATGTACAAAGGATGCCAGAAGCTAATGAACGAGCATAAGTATGTCCTTGTTGCGAAGTAGGTAATTACGCTTGGAATTATCCTCTTTGTTCCGAGGACTAATGACACATACAAGAGATGCGGTAATAGCAGCGCTAGGAAAGACGATGTCTTTGCCACCCTCTCCACAAGGTGACGATATTTCCTCAACACCCAGTGTTTCTTTTTCATGTACCATGAGACAATGCGCTCGACATATCGTTGCTTCCTCACGTGTCGTCTAGCCAACCAAAGAAAGGCCAGCGTTACTACCGCTCCAACTTGGACATACTTGGCAGTGGTTGATAAATTCTTTTGAAATTTAATGTACCATATCGTTGCAGTTTGGAGTTGATAATATCCCTCGCGTACAGCAATCCATCCGTGGTAAATTGAATGTCCAGCAAGTAAACGAAGGAATACTATAAGGTAATGCCCGAGAATGCCTAGGAAGATTAGCCCTGGTCGAAATAGTAGTTGAGCAAGATGTAGTGAAGAGACGCTTGCGGCACGTACGTCACGAATTGTCGAAGAAATAGCCGCGAGATATTCGTCGTATGAGGCAAATTCGAGACGGTCGATGAAGGCCCGTGCGTCGTCGACGAGGAGGTTGAGTCGATACGCGAGGAGCTTCATGATGTTGGTATGGGTGGGGTCCCGCGCCAAAACAAAAGAGGGTGGGTGTCAAAATTTTACTCCACTCGCGCTTCGTCATGTCGACGGCTGCGACGATCATGAAGACGCCAAGCGGCGCAAGGGAGGTCATCGATTTAGTGGCTTCTCCCTCCCCTTCGAATAATTATCCAATGTTTTCTTCTCCTCCAAAAAGTCGTCGGCAGTTGAAAAAGAGACGATGCAATGATGATTTGGGTTCCTCAAATCGCACGAACGATATAATTGACTTGGAAAGCGATGACGCTAGTAGTGACGACACGGTACCCTTTCCCATATCAAAGACGAAGGGTCCCATATCAAAGACGAAGGGACTGTCCTCACCCGCAACTAAGAAGAAGGTAAACCCGAAAACACCATCCCCAGCATCAAGGGGGACGCTTGATTCTTGGATAAAGCCTGCCGGTTCGGTGAAGCGATCGTCCTTGCACGAAGATGATGACAACAATGATGATGACGTGAAAATAACCGGGATAAAAGCCGGTAATGGTAAACGTCGGTCGCGCTCTCGAATGGCGAAAAGTCGAATTGATGATGATAATAATGATGATGATGATGTTGAGATAATCATACCCAGTCGGCGACTGTCATCGTCCACCATGACTGCCGCCGCAGCTGCTACATCCACAACAAAGCGAATTGCTAATGATGGTGACATAAATGATTGGATAAGTCGCATCCGTGACGTGTTCCCATTGGTGAGTCGAGCAAAGGTCGAGACATTACTCAACAAAGCCAAATCATTCACGACGGATAATGACGAGGAAGATGCATATCATACAGTCATGACAGTCCTTGCAGAGTGCGGTGATCCCACAGGTACGACAATATCTGATGCATCATTCGCCGCCGCTTCGGTCGGTGGTGATCGTGATGGCGAGGACAATTCTGAATTAAAGTCAACATCACCGGGGAAGAAACGTGCTGGACAGCGTAAAGTGGCAACACTGGAATGTAAATGCTGCTACGTCGAATATGAATTTGAGAGCATGGTGAGCTGTAGATCAGGACATCTTTTCTGTGGGACTTGCCTTCAAAAACACACGGAGCAGCGTGTTTTTGGGATTGGCAACTTTGGCGTCAAACCAACGGAAGGACAACAAACATCTAAGGCGTTGGAAATCTTGTGTATGACGTCAGGCTGTGCGTCTGGCTTTCGAGAAGGACAGCTACGTAAGGCACTATCCGACAAAGTAATGAAAAAGTATGATGAGCTTCAATTTGCAGCAGTCATTGAGAGTGCTCAAATGAAGGATGTCTTTAAATGTTCAAAGTGTCAATATATAGCTGTGAGAGATGAGAGTTTACCACCGCTTCTATTTAACTGTCCTCAATGTCTCTTCAAATCATGCACTGAATGTGGAGAGGAATTCCATCCCAGGATACGATGTGATCAGGTTGAGAGCAAGAACGAAACGGACGGACGCACAAAGGTCGAAGAGGCGATGACGTTGGCACTAGTTAGAATTTGTCCAAAGCCACTATGTAAGAAGAAAATTCTTAAGAATGAGGGTTGTAATAAGATGACGTGTGCATGTGGAACCCTGCTTTGCTATGTGTGTGGGAAAGAAATATTGTCTACTGTTGGATACAAGCACTTCTGTCAAACGTGAGTATTTTATCATTAATCATTTGGCGTATGATGCAGCTCTATTCAATTGACTGACGAACACTTCCTGCTCTGCCTTGTTTCAATCCTAGGCCTCACTGTCAACATAAGTCCTGTAACAAATGTCCTTTATATGTTGACACAACCGAAGCTGATAAAGCTAAGGTAATTACTGCAGCAAAGGATGCTGCCAAGTCTGTGGCAAAGAAGGCGAACGTAGACGTGGACTCCTTAGTCAAGGGACTTTCACCATCAAAGGATCCTCCGCCGTACACATTCCAGGTAGTATGTCCAGCGACTTTACCTGTAACCAGGGCGATACAAGTAATACATCCAATTACTAAGCAGAAGATTGATCTTGTAGTTCCAGTGGGTGTGCAGCCAGGTGGAATATTTGCGGTTAGGGTAACCAACAAAGCGGCGCCGGCACCACCGCAACAGGTCATCCAGCCACCTGCACGGCAACAACTAGCTCAACAGGCGCAAGCTACCCGACGACCTGCACGGCAACAACTAGCTCAACAGGCGCAAGCTACCCGACGACCTGCACGGCAACAACTAGCTCAACAGGCGCAAGCTACCCGACGACCTGCACGGCAACAACTAGCTCAACAGAATGCACAGAACCATGTAAAGCGGCAACGTAAAAAGGGTTGACTCAGAAATATAGTGTATCTGTTAGTGAGGAGACTAGACAGTAGTCTCTCTAGTAGTACACCATCCTTGATACTACTGCCTCTTCTCCTTTTACGTACTACGATACGTCTTAGATTCTTCTTTCCTCTTCTCCCCAAAATTATTTTGTACATAGGTAGGTACACACAGCTCCTCTGGATCTTCTTCGGAAAAGCCAAACGCAAAGCGCAGCGCAAGGCGGAGTCATTATCAGGAACCATGGGTATGAAAGAGGACATGATAATGCGTGCCGCAGCAGGCAAGGTGAAAGGGATGATGGAGCCGCTCCTTGAGGATAAGGATGATGAAGACGCGAGCGATGATGACGACACGAACGATGATGACGACGACAACTCCCACAAAATCACAGCAGGTCAAAGATTGAAGATGCTCGTCGGTAAGCTCACGATTATGTATTATTATTTGCAATCTATGTTATGCAGTTGAATCAATTACTCAAATGAAAAATATATCATTAACGCTTAGTCTCGTGTGGGATAACTGCCGGGGTAGCGGCATGTGTGTTAACGATACTATTCAGTGGAAGTATTGTGATATATGTCATGGCCGGGCTGACATTCGTTACCACTCCACACTCTATCTATAAGGAGAAGCGTCTTATGGAAGCCCCATGTGAGTACCTTATTTTTTTTAACGCAGTACATCTAAAATATTGTATAAGACAACCCTTCTAAAATGAACCATGTCAACCACTTCCTCAAAAAATAATAAAGCACTGACTGATATGAACAATAAACTACGCGAAAATGCAAATCAATTGCAAGAGGAGGTCGATGCTCTAGCGGGTGAAGTTGATTTACTTGGGCCTGAGGCTGACAGGTGAGGATCATTCTTTTGGCTTTTTATATGGCTCAAAAGATGATATGATGTGCTCATCCTCAATCACTCACACACTCTCCTGTATTCAGAGCATCTGCAGTAACAGAAGAGCTTCAAAATATTGCTGATGAGCAGGGGACTAATGTTGAAAAGCTTGTTGCTCTAGTGAAGGAAAATCAAGAAATTCTTGATATGATGAAAGTAAGTTACATCACCTCAAAATATTGGTGTTCCTTTGATTCGTCCATGACTTATATTAAACTTCACCATCTTTATATTTTGCATTGCTGGTGACAGACAAATCTCAAACGTAGGATCGTTCAGGACATTATCAAACTTGTCCTGTCAACTGACAAGAACAATAGTGGAGACTTTTGTAAAATAGAAATCAAGATTGTTGCACTAAAAGTACGGATGCAACTACAGGAATATGGTGTCGAATTTGATGAAAAGAAGTTTTACAGTCTCATGAATGAAAGACCTACTGTAGATCGGGCATTTGAAATATTGAAATGTTTAACCGCGAAAGAAGATGATGATCCCACGAATGATGAATACAATGAAATGTTCAAGATTAATGAAAATGCAACTGCTCTTTTTCGGTAACCGCATCCATTTGGTGGAGGTTTAGACGCAATACACTTAATTGTAATAGTAATGTTTCCTTATACATGAATGACACTTAGGAGTAACGAACGTAAACGGCCGATGACACTAAGCAGTGTTGTAAAACTCAAGTGCCGGGCGATACGAAGCTAGTTTCCAACGTAACTCATCTCCATTGGGATCTCCAAACAAGCAGCCTTCAAATTTACCCACCATTACCAATGTTTTCGTTTTCGTTTTCCCCTCATCATTGACAGATGATTGCTGTAGCTCGTACAATACTTCGAGATGTGTGATCAGTTGTGACTTGGACTCATCGACCTCTGGCGGTGGCGTTAATGATTCATCTTCAAGGGGAGCATTTGGATCATCATTAGTTTTCGTCTTATGCAGCAATATTGCTTGTTCGGATGTGGGAGGATAAATTTCTTCCACCCTTGCACTAAGAAGGGCCACATTCATCACCTTGGTTGCATCATCAATTAGCTTTCCCTCGGCGCCACCTGTATTATAATATTCCTTCAATCTATCGATTTGAATTTGATCTTCCGTCCTAGCATCACTAGCACTTACCATCTGCCCCGAGAATAGTCTCGTAAAACCATCCAATTGCACCGAATTCAATGCCTCTGGCGTAGTCATGGCGACGAATGTACCTTCGATTGAGTCTGGATCGTTCGCAGCGACTTCCAAAAAAACTTTACTCTTCCGCACGAAATTCTTCACCCACATCAACTCTTTGTCGTTAATTTTCTTACTATTATTATTATCGTCCTCACCTCCATTATTTTCATGTTCCAACTTTACTACCACCCCCTTCGACTTCTTCACGACATTGACATTCGTTAACAGCTTAGGCAAGAGTACATCCTTCGTTCGATGGAATTGACTTAATGCCCAATCACACCCAACCATGAATTCACGTATATTAAAATTGGAGCTTCGTTGTAGCTTTGGATGAAGCAGTTCATTATATAATGTTAATGATTTGAGTAATCCAACGTCCGATTGATTCAATATACGTGAATTAATAATTACTCCTCCCACGAGCAGTCGATCATTCCCCCCTTCTTCGCTACTGCTAATACTGCTACTAGCAGTAGTACTTTCGTCATCGCTACTATTATTACTATTATTGTGATTATTAGCGGAAGCAACGGTCGGCGTTGTTAATGCTAAGAATTTATCCCTCGCATCCTGCGATGAAAGTAATGTAACGATTGCATCAATGGCAGATGATACATGATACGCGAAATATGCAAATGATCCCGGTTCTCTATATGGGGGGAATAAACTTGGATCTCTGTGATGATGGAGTGATATATACTGTGCCGCTGCCGCTTCTACCCGCAAGAGTGGTGGGGGCGAACTGAACCAGCAACGTCGACGATGATGGGGATGAGAAAAATTTAAATTATTCATCAGGATGCTGCCGCTGCCACCGGCGACAACAGCCGCTCGTGTATTATTATTACGTGTGTGGTGACGAGGACCAATAATGACACATCCTCTCCGGAGCAGAGCCGTGGTGGTTGATAATCTTGTCATGGTTTAACTTCGAATCGTTGCTTAGCTCGATTTGTTATTCCCTTGGCTCGATCGATGCTTTTTCGATTTTTTTTTGTGACTCATTCACTGTTCGGAGTTCGGACCTGTCAAGGGAATAACAAGACCTGTTGACGTCGACCCAAGCAAGGCAACATAACAGACGGGTTACTACGATACAACAGGCGTGGACATGATGTTGTTTTTCACCAAGATGATTGCCCGTAATGGACCGCCGCGCGGCCGTAGTCATTCCTTCTTCGTGCGCAATAATTACTCAACAATGACGGCGAGACCCGCCACATCGTCATCATTATTCAACACGACGACAGCACGATCATCTTCTATTTCCACGACGCCATTGTCGTTGCAGAATCTTGCAGTGGCCCACAACTATTATTCCTCGGCCACGTACTCCGATCAAATCAACACGATGGGGGGAGCGGACGAGAACACTATTGCGGTGAATTATCATTATCAACAATGTAATACCTTTTCGACCACGACACGCCGTCGTCGTATCATACGTAATCGTACGACGGGGAATGATAATCCCGCCAACGAGGACGATTATTCGAGCAGTGCCAATCATCATGGCGGCGATGGTGGCATGACGAGGGCATCGACCGGTATACTATCCACGGAACAATTCCTCATCGTTGCTAATGAATTATTAAACAAGGTGGAAGTGGCCGTGACCAAGTTGAAGGATTGTAATGAAGGTATAGAAATTATAAGATATCCCAGAGGAACAATATCTGACGATACTACCGCTACTGCTGCTGCTGCTACTACTGCTTATAGCAATGTTGATGATGATGATGATGAGAATACTACCAGCACAATTATTAGACATGATGGTCGACTATCCATCCAAATTATGTCCACGGGCGATTTGTTCTATGGTGGTGGTACCTATTGGTTAACAATACATGCTGATTATTATGGTGATGATGATGCTAGTGGTGGTGGTAATGATAGCAGCAGCGACGTACCTCCGGGCAGTAGTAGTACTACAAATGGAAATAATTACGGAGGAAATAATTATATAACATTACAAAGTCCACTCAGCGGATCATACATGTACATATATAATGTAATAACGAAGGAATGGGTAGGGTCTGAGGATGGACATTCATTATATGGTATGTTTACACGTGATTGGATTCGTCAATGCAGTGGTGTACCTGATTTGTAAAATATAATAATAATAATACCACCACAACCGATGTATAATCTTTAGTGGGAGAGAGAGTATGGATAGCATATTAACCAATGGTTTGTAATAATAAACATTATTCTTTTGGAGGTACTCCTAAAGCCCGGCAGCCCTTAATTCGACCGGTCATCGCAAAATTCCCAAGTAGTTTGTATAAAATCCACGTAGGACCTTAGTACCCAGTATCTCTATCTTGCTTACCA
>Ga0247831_1004400_pt1 | contig 18851 bp, 25 predicted proteins | sample LaCruzMarch2015__9_FD_192406 | JGI IMG/M metagenome (GOLD analysis project Ga0247831, IMG submission 192406) | Freshwater microbial communities from meromictic Lake La Cruz, Castile-La Mancha, Spain - LaCruzMarch2015_1m | ecosystem: Environmental > Aquatic > Freshwater > Lake | place: Spain... | reverse complement strand
TTAATTAGCCGTTGAATCTTGTCATTGAGACGCACCACAATGGCAGATATGGCAGCAAATATATCTTCCTGCTTCACTAAATCTGAGCCAAGAGAAATATTTCCTGGGCCATAGTCAAACTGCTTCCTGCAAAACGTTTCATATAATTCGATCTGTATTTTCTGAAACTCTTTGCATGTCTCTGGGAAATTTTTTTCCACGTATTTGATGGCATCATCTTTATTCACAATCGCACCCCATGAGATACTTTATTTAAATTCAAAGCACCCAGATTGCAACCACCTGCATAACTAATGGCACTCTGCAAGTCTTGCTCTATTTCTTCTAGTTTTTCTAGATATGTAAAAGCGTCTGTGTCCATGAGCTTCATTGTACCTTCAATATTCTTTTTTTCAATCTTATTGTGTGCACTGGCTGATCCAAAGTACTGTTTGTAGCGTCTGCCATTAGCATCTTTTACAAGAGGTGCAGGGCTATCTGAACATGCAGCAAATATGGATCCACACATCACCATGGTGGCGCCTGCAACAAGAGCCTTTGCAATATCACCATTGCAGCGCACACCACCATCTGCAATGATGGGCATGTCCCTGTCCTTGGTACACTCCATGATGCAGCTAAACATAGGATATGTGAACCCTGTTTTATCTTTTGTAGTACAAGCAAACCCTCCACCAATTCCAACCTTCACAGCATCTGCACCCATGCTGTGCAAGTATTCAACGCCCTGAAAAGTAGCAACATTACCAGCAATGATTTTTGTATCTGGCAGGGTTTGCTTGATGTGTTTGATCTGATCTGCAACCTTGGAATGATGACCATGAGCCACATCTATGGTAATAAAATCTACACGAAGATGTCTGTTAGCCAACTCAGTAATAATAATAGCATCCTTGGATTGTATGCCAACGCTGATGGAAATGGTCTTAAGATCGCCCAACCAAGCTCTGTTATTTGCATCTTCGACAAACTTAATAATGTCAACATCAAAACGATGCATGATATAAAAATAATCGTTGAGATCCAGCATTTTGCAAATATCAAAATCAATGCAGCATCTCATGTTGGCTGGCACTACAGGTAACTTGAAGCGCTTGCCACAAAACATTACATCAGTATCAATCTCTGCTCTGGTTTGAACAGAGTTAAAATTTGGCTTGAGAAAAATATTCTCATAGTGTAGAGACATGTCCATGTTACTGTTCAAGAATTCTAAACGCAGTGAAGAAGCTCTTCCAAAGATCCAATGCTGTGACACGCAGAGCACTGCACACTTCATTTAACGTTTTATTTTTTATATCCGTGCCTTGGCTCATGAGTATCTCTCCTTCATCCACCCCTGGTGTAACTCTGTGAATAACACATCCAGCCACATCATATCCTTCTGTAAAAGCTCTCTGTTGTGGATTAAACCCCTTCAATGAAGGGAATTTGTCAATGAGCCCTGGATGCAAATTGTAGATTTCATATTTTTCACATATTTGTTCAGGAATAATTCTCAGGTAGCCATGCAATGTTACAATTGGGTTGTCATATCTGGATAGAATACTCTCATAGTTTGCTACACTTGGCTTGGATGGCAAGTGTTGCCAGCAATGCATCATGTTGAGTTTAGTTGCTCTGAATGTAGTCAACTCAACAAGCTTTTGGTTAACACCATCATTGTTGTGTTTGTTGTGCACAACACAATCAGGATACACACCAAGTGCATTACTCAGATCATAAATCTCTGTGCCAGTTTGAGAGAAAAATGTCACCCAAGGTCTCATCTACGAATAATTTTCTTAAACATTGTAGTATTATACTTTACCAGTTCAAGCTGATCATCTGTAAAATTATGTGTAATAAGATCAGCTAATTTTGTTGATGGTTTATTATCCAGTCCATAGTCAGCATCATACTTCAATCCATGTATGGCAGCAACAACGGGATTACTGGTATCACAACTAACAATGTTGCAAACATCTCTATCCACATAATACCTAAACTCCTTGGCCAAGGAGCATCCAAGCAAATGATGAGGCTTGCTCCAATTCCATGCTCCGGCATTTATAAGATCGGCGATAAACCGTTGTCGGCCGGTGCACCATCTCTCCAGCGGGTTGCTACCCTCTCCTGTGATATGATAATAACTAAAATCAAAGCTGATGGCAATCATGTCTGCATTATCAGACATGAATTTGTAGCACTCCTTGAGTTCATGCCAATTCTTGCCTTGCACGGCTCCTATGGCTTTTGTTGAAAACCTTTCTTTGATGTCCATTGTATAATTTGCAAAAGCCTTAAAGCTTTGCATGGTACCCTGCGCATCTTCTAATACATCTGGCACAATGAACATATTAGGCTCAATCTGCTTAGTTTTTACCCAGAACTCTCTACTATCAAACGCTTTGCCCAATTCAAAAATGGAATTATCAAGCAACACCTCTCTGTTGTAGATTGCCCTGGAAGACTTAAAAAACTCATTGTATGCAGGGTATTGATCCAGAAGATGCACCAAGCAGTAATCGAAATCGTTATATTCTTTGGAATGATCAAGTATGGATATAGGGGACTCGTGTGATACTTTCATTAGCATATCCCCATTATAAATGTAAATAACATATAGATCAACATGAATTATCCAAAATATTACGGTAATTATCTGGGCATAGTGGTACAGAATAATGATCCACTCAAGAGAGGCCGTGTCAAGGTGTTTGTACCGCACATATCACCCACTGTGTACAACAAGTGGGTTGAAACAGGCAAAGACAAATGCTTTAAATTTTTAGGCAAAAATGTGTACAGTGATCTGTCAGACATTATTGATGAGTTGAAAAAAATACTCCCATGGGCTGAAATTGCAGCTCCTCTTGCTGGAGAGAGTGGCAGCGGCAGATACAATGCACATTTTAACATTGGCACCATCAGTGACAGCAGTGATGTGAGGCAAACATTCACAAATGCAGATAATTGTGAAATTGATTACTCAAAGACAAATGAATACAGTCAAAATTTGGATAACATTGGTGAAAAACCAGGTTTTATATATGATGTATCTTACTACAAGCTCAAAGATGCTTTTGCTGATCCAGCAGAAAACAATACCAACAATGTAAATGTATTTACCTACAACTACACTCCAGAGTGTTACAGCAATTGTGCCAAAGGTGCATTTCCAATATTAAACGTTGGAGCTCATGTGTGGGTGTTCTTTAACAATGGAGATGCACTCAAACCTGTCATATTTGGCACCTCATATGGTTCAGATGATTGGGGAAGCATATTCGGCATAGCCAACACAGAAGGCACACAACTGTCAGCCACCCCAGATGAGGGACTGGATTATCCAGGTGCATATGAGAATGCAGCTTTATCAGGTAATAAAGTGGAGTATGACATCAATGCAGACACCTATCGCAACAAATATGTTCTGAATCAAAAAGGAGGCACAATTGCCATAGTAAACACTGACAACAGAGAAATGCTCAAGCTCACCCACTATTCAGGCTCTTTTAAAGAATTTAATAACCACACAACAATTGAGCTGGCAACCAACAATGATCAAAAGCTTGTGTTGGGTGATTCGTTTCTTACGGTGAGAGGCACAAGAAACGAATTCACACAGTTTGATTATGACAGTGTTGTGAAGGGCGATCACTATCGAAAAGTGGGTAATTTAAACAAAGAACTCTACAAGCAATGGAGAGAGACAGCCAGAGAGCTAGCAGATACAAAACAGCTTTTTGACATACAACGTTCTGGTGGATACACAGGGACCGGCGGCACGAGCTTCACAGCAGCCGGTCAATCCAGAAGCGGCTCTGCAGACAAGTGCCCTGTGTGCAATAAAGATACAAACAAATATTTTGCTGTTAATACATCTTATAACAAATCATATGTCAATAGAACAAACAGGTCAGTAGCCAACTCCAGAGGTGATTTTGTCTTTGGAAAAACAATGATTCCGAGTGTTGGAAAGACCATGAGTGTACCCAATCTAGGCAATCTTGGAACCCCCATAAATGTTTCTCCTGTGGATGGATTAGGAGGATCAGTTGATGGCAGTACAGGAACTAATAGACCTGGAATGATTTTTGGTAAAACATGTCCAGCTTGCAATGGCACAGGATTGAGCCCCAGCTCACAGGGTGGCCGTTGGACAAAGGAACCTAAAAAAGAAAATTTTGAAAGACTGTTGCAACAAAAAATATGTGAATTGGCTGATATAGAGAAGAAAATGGGCATAGGTGGCAGTGAAATTGTTGATATAACCAAACACAAAGTTGAAAATATTGGATCTGCCATGAACGATTATGGTGCTGTTCGTGTTGATCCCAAAGGTAAAATGTATGTGTCTGATGTGCAAGTGGGTAAATATGGCACATTTTATAACCGCACACCAACACCGTTAGTTGAAATGGTGCAAGTTACAGATCAACCAGCTGGCAACTATACACTCAATGTGAGCAACAAATATAACTGCATGGTGGGTGCAGGGGGCATGAACATGAAATCATATGGCGCAGTTAATATCAGCGGCGCAATGACCAATGTTGCAGGTTCTCAAGTTAATATTTCCAGTGAAAATGAAGTGACCATTGATGGAGGCAAGAGAATCAACATCACTGGTGATGTGGTGAGTCTCAAGCAAAGAGACAAGAAGCAAATCCTAGTGGAAGGATCTCTTGGTATTACTAATAATGCAGTAGTCGCTGGCGGTCTACATGTTGAAGGTGAAGGTACATTCAATCACATAACAATGCCCAAACAAATCAGCTCCACAGAGCAAGCACAGACCTTTGGTGCTGCAGCCACTGATGAAACAAACGGTTTTGGAAAAATTATTGGCTATGGTGTGCCTCTTGCCAATGCCCCTACAGCAGCAACAGATCCCAATGGAGGTCTATATTTTAGTCCTGATGTGCCTGGTGCACCAGCATTTGTGGGCATTACTGACATGACATTAACCATAGGCAGAATCAAAGGAAGCACAGAAGGCGGAGAAGCATCAAATATAGGATATATTCCTATTAATTGCATCGCGACTTTTAACCCCGCATATGGGTACGTACCAAATCCCGCAGGTCTGCCCACACCAAATACAATCCCAATACCCATTTTGGGCGGCATATGCTCGGGTGCACCTGGCTTGGCGTCACCTGCTCTTGATGCGCCTGTTGTGTTTGGTACTGGCACACCCAACATTCGTGGTGCATATAGTCAGGGCGGGGGCTCAGCAGACGCAGGAGTCATATCAACAATACCAATCAACAATGCATCTGCACTGAATCATTCCTTAGCATTATATGGCACTGGCAGACAGTCAGACTCTTTTGTGCTTGAACCACACAGTCACCTGTTCCCTGCACCTGCAATGACACTCACAGACACAAACATGGCTGTGAGAGAAAAGGCTTCAGGCAAATTAGCACCCATAAACGCTGAACCACCAGCAAACGCACCCATACTGAGCAATAGCTCGCTAACTAATAATGTCAACTAGCAGGTCTTGTCTTGCGCCAATCAATTCTGTGATTAGAAACCCAATCAATTAAAGCGCGCTCAAACCCCACATCACCGCCCTCACGTTCAGACATGCACCATTTGTGTTTGTGTATTTCATCTCTCTCAGCATGAAACTCTTTGAATAGAGCTGTATGATCCAACTGCAACGCACAAACAGATGATAGCGGTGCCATGTTAATATTTATTCATTTGTACAACAAAATACATACATCAGTAACCTCTCAGGTTCCCACCAACCCACCCCTGATGTATAAATACAACTGCTCCTTCAGAACTTATTTATGATTGGGCGGATAATTTTTCTTTGAGCTTGTCAAATATTTCTTTTTTTTCTTCCAACGCTTGTGGCTTGAGCACATCAAGGATCTTTAGTATTAAAGGTATGCGCAATGCTTTTAATATGTCGAAATTGGGTTCAAACGTTAACACTTTCCCTGCAATAAGATACAGAATAGAAATCTCTTCTTCTGTAAGATCATTGAGCGTGTGTGAATAAATCATAGTTTGATGTCATCAAATGTATCTTCTGTGATGTTGGTGTTGCGTGCACCAATTTTATATGCAGAGATCTCTGTTTCCTGAGGAGCCACTTGCACCTTGCTGCTGTCCAGATAGCTGTCCAGCCATCCTGAGATGGGGTTTTGTTTTTGATTGAACAATTTTTTATAACCAAGAGAGCGCAATCTGTTGTCACAAAGCCATTTTGCATATCCACCAAGCACATCTGGATTGAGTCCCAGCAGTGCACCTTTGCTGAATAGGTATTGTGACCATTCAACTTCATTTTTTACAGCTTGTTCATAGAATGCATACACCTTGTCTTCACTCTTTTTTGCAATGGTTGTGAAACCTTCCCTGTCATCTTCGCGAAATATCTTCAAAAGATTTTGTGTGATGCCAAAATGCAACGCTTCATCACGTTGAATGAACTTGATGATCTTTGCATTGCCTTCCATTTTGCCACGGTAGCCAAAATAAAAGCTGCAAGCAAATGAAACGTAGAACACCAGTCCTTCCATCACATTTGTTGACAATACACAATCATAAATTTGCTCCTTCTTATCCTTCTTTTCATCAGAGCCCAGAATTTTATCATAATTGTCTCTGATCAATTCAGCTCTGCTCACAATTTCCTTGTCTTCCATGATGCTGTCAAAAAACTTTGTGGCATCTGGATGCACATTGTTGAGCAAGTATGAATAGCTGTAGCTATGAATGCCTTCAAACCTTGCCCATGTGTTCATGCATATTTCTAGTTCAGGATTTGTAACGTGTTGTTTTAGCGTGTGTATAGACCTGGAGAGCATGCTATCACCCAATGTTTGGAATCTTAGATTCTGATCAAAAACAAAGCGCTCTTCTGTAGTGAGTTCTTTGTAGTCATTTCTGTCTTTCTGTAACGCTATTTCATGTGGCCACCAAAAGAACTCTTCTTGTTTCTTGAACAATTCAAAGAACACTGGATACTTGAATCTGTCATACCTTTGCAAATTCAGGTCTTCACCAAAGAACAAGGGCTGCTTGGTGTAGTCTACGTTTTTTAGATTTAATACAGATTTCATGAATATATTTATTATAACTTACATGCGCCACTAGAGCAATCTGCTTCTTTGTTTGTGGATTGTTCTTTATCACCATCATCTGTGTTGTTGTAGTACAGGCTTATGAGTCCCATGCTGTAAGCATACATCAACTCCTTCATCACTTTGGCATCCGGTAACACATTGTCTGCATAATGACTGTAGTTGTAATACATGTTGGTCGAAATGGCCATGTCAATGTACTTCTGTATGACTGCATTAACATTGATGATGCCCATGTTGTCTTTGAAATTGTATGCTAGCTCGTAGTTGTTATCAAACTTGCCAATGCCAGGCACCAGCACAGGCAGTTTGCCCATCTTGGAGGTCTTGTATGTCATCAAAGAGCGCACCGGCTCCACACCATTGGTGGAGCTTTGAATGACAGAGCTCGACTCACAAGGCATGCAACATGACAGTGTTGAATGTCTTAAACCATGCTCTTTGATGTCCTTTCGCATGGCTTCCCAATCCAGGTCCAGCTTTCTCTTGCAAACAGTGTCTACATTCTTTTTGTAAGTGTCAATAGGCAAAATGCCCTTGGCATATTTTGTACGATCGTACTTGTCACATCTGCCTCTCTCTTTTGCGAGACTCACACTGGACTTCAACAGATAATATTGAAAACGCTCCATGTACTCATCTAGTAAATTCAATGCTTGCTTGGAATCATATGACACTTCATTCTTTGCAAAGAAAGCAGCAAGATTGGTGATGCCAATGCCCAGGCTGCGTCTTTTCTTAGCAAAGTTCTCTGCAGCTTTGTTGAAGTATGTCTGTATGTCAATGATTTCTTCCAAGAAGCGTACAATCAGATCAGTTGTCCTCTCTAGGTCTTTCCAGTCTTTTATCTCCAGCATGTTGATAGCTGACAGAATGCACATGCCAATTTCTGCATCAGGGTCATGATAATCTTTGAGAGGTATGGTGGGGTGAATAACTTCTGTGCACAGATTGCTCATGGTAACTCTATCCAACCAGGAGCTATGCTCATTGGCAGTATCCACATTGAGAATGTATATTCTGCCTGTTTCAACGCGTTCTTTCACAATGAGAGAGAAAAGTTTTCTGGCAGAAATTTTCTTTTTTATCTTTATCTTTCTGTCCACTTCACATTCTTCATACACTTTGTTAAATCTTGAAGTTCCCCATGCTTCGTACAAATGTGGCACTTCATGTGGACTGAACAAGGTCACATCTTCATTCTTTATGACTCTATCATAAAATAACTTGGACATGCCTACTGTGTAGTCTAATTTTCTTACTCTGTTATCATCTGTGCCTGCATTGTTCTTAAGAACTACAACATCATTTATTTCATAATGCCACCACTGAATGTTGGTAGTTGCTGAACCACCTCGAAGTCCGTTCTGCTGCCATGCTTTAACAGAAGCTTCAAATATTTTTAAAAATGGAATAAGACCAGTGTGCACCACTTCACCATTGTTAACAGGTGAGCCAATTGCTCTTATTTTGGACACATCAATGCCAATGCCACAACGACTTGCAGTGGCAATGGATACTGCTGTGCCTGATGCAGTGATTGATTCTTTGTTATCATCTACACCAATCAAGCAACAGCTGGCATAACTTTTTGAGGTTGTTCTCAATCCTGCCATGATGGGAGTGGGTAGATTTATCTTGTGCTTGGATGTGGCATTGTAGAACCGATGTACATACTCCAACCGCGTATCTTTAGGGTAATTAATAAATGCATATGCAGCAATCAAAGCATAAGCAAATTGTGGTGTCTCGAAAATAGTTCCAGTGACACGATTCTTGATCAGATACTTGTCACACAATTGCTTTATGCCTGCATAGGTAAAGGTCAAGTCTCTGTCGTGATCAATAAATTCACCAATTTTGTTTAGCTCATCTTCAGAGTATTTTTCAAGAATTATATCATCATACACTTTCTTTTTTATACCTGCATGGATGACGTCAATAAGCCGGGGTGCATGCTTTCCACCCCACACATCTTTTCTGAGCTGGTAGTTGAGCAATCGGCTTGCCACATATTGATAGTTTGGTTTTTCTAATGAAATTAAGTTAGCAGCTGAATCAATAATAACTTGATGAATGTCATGTGTTGTTATGTTCTCTGTGATGTTGAGCTTGGCATTGATCTCAACCTCAGATAAACTGACGTCAGAGATCCCGTCTATGGCCCAATTAATAACTTTGTTAATTTTTTCAATATTAAATTTTTCAAATTCACCGCTTCGCTTCTTGATCATCATTTGAGTATTCATGGCTATCAGAGAAAATATTTAATCTTTCTTATCGGGAAAAAAAATTAAAAATTATAATTTTTAACTACAGAGTGAAGAAAGTTTTTTGTTGTTGTATTGTAAATATTTTTGTTACTTAACACATAAATAACAAAATACCCCAACGCTTGAAAACTATTAACTTCCTGCACGTCAAGTAATTTTGTGTACAGATCAGACTGATTCAATTTTGTATTTGAAAACAAATCCAAATGCTCACTATCAATAGGATATATGCCTTTGCGCAAGTAAGCAAAACAATTGTTGCAGCTAAGATTGTGCTCGTTAAGTGTCTCCACATAGAAATCTTTATTTATATTTTCTGTTTTACTTGAGCCAAGAGCTTCAAGCTTGGTAATGAGATAATTGAAGCGAGCATTAACATCGATCTTGATGCCTCTGAAGAACTTGGGCATAATGGACTCACCTGGCACAAAGTGTATCACATCAATGGGGTTATACTCTGGCTTTATGATCAGCCGCTTTTGGTCGTACAGGTTTTTCAGTTGAAACCCAAGAAGCACCAAAGGATAGTCCTTGTCATCAAGATAAGAAAAACAATCAATGTCTAAAGGTTGCTCTACAAGGTCAATGCCCAACAAATTCATAACCAGATTATATGAACTTGTTTATCTATATCAACCGTTTATTCGCTTGACAAGCTCCGCCAATAATACAATAAAAATAGATGTAACAGATGCAAGTGCAGATGTTGTAAGCGCCGTTTTAAAATTCCATGTACCAGTTACCTCTGTATTGCGACGTCCAAATTCGCTTGCTATTTGTGTGGAAATGTTATTGAATCTCTCAGTAACCACCTCAGTGATATGCTTGAACTTGAGTTCCATTTCTTTTTCTAAATTATTAATCTTAGCCTCAAAATTATTATCGATATTTTTAATCTTATCATTTACAAAATTAACCAAATCTCCTGTGCGTGTTTTAATTTCACTGTCTAAATCTTCTATTTGTGCGCCAAGGCTTTCATGATGCGACTTAAGCTTGCCTTCAAGATTGGAGAGCTGTGTTAAAATTGAAGGCTTGCCATTGCCCTGATAAACAACCCTGTATACTTGCTGCACATCATCTTGTAACTTTTTTATTGTACTATTTCCAGATTTTTTACGCATATTATTTTACCTGAAATGAATAAGAAAGAATACCTTTGGGAAGCGAGTACACTTTGCCACGCAAAGATCCAGATTGGTCCTTAACAACTAAAGTCATTTTATTTTGTGTAACTATGGGACCATTAACTACTTCCACATTACCCAGACTGATGCTATAAGACTTAATACCCTTTGTAACATCAAACACATTCACTGTATTTTTTCCTGCTAGAACTGCGGAATAGAGCTTATCCATATTAAGTATTTATCGTTGTTAATTGAAAAATATGCATAAATAATATAAAATATGGCCAATACAATTACAAAGATATTAATCCGTCAGGGCACAGATGTTCAAAGAAGAACAGCAGAACTAACTGGCATTGTGTTCAGTAGTGGCGAGCCAGGTTATTGTGTGGATACCAAGCGCTTGTTTATTGGCGACGGATCCACATCAGGTGGTTGGCCAATTGGCATTCAAAATTTAGGATCAGTAGAATCACTGTATGGTACTTGGCAAAACGGATTTTCGTTTGATACCATAACAAAATTCAATGACAAAGGCGCATCAGTAGGAGATATTATATATGATCGAGACACACGGTCATTGTATTCATTGACCAGTGTTTCAACTTTTCCACCCCTATCAACTGATGTGGTTAAATATGATTTTGCCACGCTCATCAATGATCAACAGTTTGTTTTTGATGAAAATAATAATTTAAACATTAAGAATGGTGGTGTTGGCAATGCACAGTTAAGCTTGAGCATCGTGGATGGAATCACGCTTTTCAAGCCATCATATGCAGCTGCTGTGTCTGTGAAGCTCAAAGGAATAGATAATACCCGGCTTGCAAATGCTCCAGGTTACACAGTCAAAGGCAACAGCACTGGGGTTGACAACTCACCTGCAGACATTTATGTTGGTCCAGGGCAATTGGTGGGCAGAACTGCAACCTCAGTGCTCACAGCATTTCCATTCAGTGTGGTTCTGTCTGAGGCCAGCTTCAATTACACAAATGGCATCATAGTTGATCAAGCAGCTGCGCCACCAGTGTTTAAGCTGGATGAAGCTAAATTTACAATCACATCCACAACCATAGCATTGCTCAAGCCCACCACAGTAACTGGTAATTTTACTGTCAATGGCACATCACAGGTGAATGGTACACTAAGATGCACAGGTGATATAATTGCTTATTATTCACCCTCAGATATTAACAGCAAAGAAAATATTAAACTCATTGAATCACCATTGCAAAAGATTCTGGGCATAGCTGGATACAGCTTCACATGGAGGGCAGGCATAGAGAATGATGATGTACTCACAGGAAAAGATTATGGTGTAATAGCACAAGAGGTTGAGAAGATAATTCCTGAAGCAGTTGTTACTCGTGAGAATGGCACCAAATCCGTTAATTATATCAAACTGATACCTCTTCTCATAGAAAGCATAAAAGAACTCAAAAAAGAAGTTGACATTTTAAAAGCAAATAAATGAAGTTTGATCAAACAGTGAAACAGTTGCTGGAAGGGTTCAATGTGATGCCTCAGATGCAAACAGCTCCCAGCACTGGTCCTGATCAAGGCATGACAACAGGTGATCAACAGAACACATTTCCTAGCAAGATGGAGACATTGCAAGTAACATTGCCTAGGAAGAAGAAGAAGAAAAAACGTTAGCGAACGTTTTTTAGAAATGTGTGATGTCCAATGGTGTTGGTTACAACAGCTTGTGGGTTCTTGCCACCTACTGCAGGATTGCTCCACTTGGGGTTCACTTTGCCTGGACCACTGGACACATGATAATGTGTTGCACCATCTGTAATATCATTAAGTTTACCGGATAAACCTGCAAGAGCTATGCTACGAGCTTTGTTCCAGTTGGAGTGCTTTGAGGCACGTTGAATTATTTGATTCATTTCTTCTTTACCTGCATTATAGTTATTAAAAAAGCTAAACTGCTTAGGTTTTAAAACATTACTTATAGCACCACGGACAAGGTCATTAGACCCTTTTGCTCTGTTGACAATAACATTCATTACAGCATGCATACCTTTCTCGCCCTCACCACCTGCTTCACCAATCAATGCTGCTGCAATCACATCAATGTTGGTTGCAGGCGCCTGTGCTTTCTGCACAATGGCAGGAGGCGGCGGAGGTACATCCGCAGCTGCCTCCAACAACTTCTCAAATGTCTCTTTGAATCGCACCTAATTATTTAATTTAAAATGGCCACCTTTACAATGTTTGGATGTGTGTCTGCAAAGTCAATGGCATCACTCTTGTTGACAAAAAACACATCAATCACAGGCAGTTTGCCTCCAGAAGCAACCTTGTTCTTCACTGCAGTGCCAGTGTCCACTGCTCTCACCAGGCCCACATTGGGTATGATCACTTCTTTGTCATAAGGAATGATGCGTGGATCCACTGCAATAGAGTCACCTTGTTTGAGTGTGTAGCCTGTGGAGCTTCTCATTCTGCGACTGTCAGCATCTGTGTCACCACCCCGTGCCCAGTACACAGTCAATCGGACTGTGATCACTTTGTATTCACTGCTGTCAGTCTTGGGAATGAAGATGCCATTGTATTTTATGCCATCTTTTTTTACTTCAATCTGCTTGGCAGCTTGTTGTTCTTTGGAGGGGGTCAGAGATTTTAATTCTTTCTTCATGTCACCAACTGTGAGCTTCCTTTCAATGCGCTGAAAAGCCGACATGCTTATAGGATTGGCTGTTACAATCAGTCCTATGACTATTAATAATAGCTTGTTTGTTTTTGTGTTTTTTGTTTTCATAAATTAAAAGAGTCGCTATGCGACAGGCCTGAAAGCGCTAATGTATGGTTTAATATTTAATCTAGTTTAACGGATTCCCAAGGGAAGTCAAGCCAGATGTGGTCGTCAAATTGTTTAACATAAAAATTAGGAATAAACTGTGTGGACTTTTTTATGTACAATGTGGCAAATTTAAAATTAGTAAATGCACAAGATTCAAAATAATCTCTTGCAGCTACAAGTGTTTTGCCTTTGTCAGAAAGATCATCAATGACAACAACGCGTTTGTCTCTAAATTCCGAATTGAATTTTAATCCAGGTATTTGGCCAATCTGTAATTGTCCTGCTGCAAATTCTTCATAAGATTTGATGGCAAAATTAACAACTGACACATCATGTGCATGGGAAATAATGGTGCTTGGAACTAGTCCACCGCGACCAATGGCCACAATAGCATCACATGGTCCAATTAAATTTGCTAACACTTTACAATCGTCTTGAATGTGCTTCCAGGACAAATTGACACGCTCAGGCATGTGCACATTATATGTTAAAAATTTAAAAAATCAAACCTTATCAAATATGTTGGCCATGTCTTTGTGCAGAGTGTTCATGTTGATCATGATGTATTCATAGTCTTCTTTGAGACCGCGTGCAGCTCTCTTGGACATGTTGTTGAGTTCCAGAGCAATGCGCTTTTTCAACACATCTGCTTTCTCTTCATTTTCACTTCGCACACTGCTGTATTCCCGAGGAGCATAGGTGTATGAATCAGTGTTGCCAGTGGTATGATTGATGCCTGCATTGTATGCTTCAGCTATAGCTTTATGATCTGGATTCACCTAAATATTTATGCTGTGGCTGACTCCGAATCTATTAAAAAGCGCAAAGCTGCAGCCAAAAGAATACTCAGAGACATTGAACATTACAAAGTGTGTGTGGGTTGTGAATCTGTGATATTAAAAAAAGATGCTTTCTGTCCAGTGTGTGATACTTACAGATTCAATGATGATGCAGAGTACACCAGAAGGGTTGTGGAAGAATTGTCCAAGCGTGAACAAGTAAGTGTACTACCGAGTGATTTTATTTAAAGGAATATAGTCGTTGAGATACTTGGAAAGCAAAATGACTCGCTTCATCATTTCATCTTTCTTCATGCCTGTGTTCTTCTTGGCCTTGTCATACAGGTCCAACACTTCGTCAGCAGTGACTTTTTTTCTGTCCTCTTTCATGATATTATTTATTCTTAATCCAGTTGCATTCCTATGCAAGCATGTTAATATAAACATATGTCAAACATCAATCCCCTCACATTACAAGAACATGTCGCAACCTTCACTGCCGAATACGAAAAGTTTTCTGGTGGCAACAATGCAGCGGGTACTCGTGCCCGCAAAGCTCTTCAAGAAGCAATTAAGTTTGCTCGTGAAGCACGCAAGGGTGTTCAAGAAGAAAAGAACGCTCGCAAAGCTATTAAGTCTTAATTTAGACTGTCCTCATTATGTACGCAAGTGCATAGTAGGGAGGTCGGTTTTCATGCGCTTGATCTTCACCTGTGTTAAAGAGGGATATACTGCCACCTATATTTGGTGATCCGCCGACCATGGGCCATGGTCCGCTTCCTCCGCCACTGATGTTGAAAGATCTATTGGCAGCAGTATGAGTGTGTGCAGGCATCTCACTTATGGTGAGTTGCACAGCAGACAGACCACCTGTATTGCTTGGGCTGTATGCATTACCTGCACCTATAATAAATCTGTCTTGTAAGTTGGGAGTCAACTGACCGTTGGCTGTCTGACCGTTACACAGTGCCCACCCTGCAGGTATGGAAGCAACTGAACCAGACCATATGATGATGCCACCCACAGGCACTGGGTTATAAATTGCTTTGCCAGTAGTTGTGCCATCGGAGATAGGCACATATGTGTTGGTTGCTGGAGCTAATGCATCCAGGGCTGTAATTGTTACATCTGCCATATTATTTCTTCGCTAAGCGTTTACGTTCGTTTCGATGCACGGAAGCTATAGCCTGTACAACTTGTGTTGCACGATCTAAGTTATCTACTGTTCTATAAATTGCCTCAACTATATCATAAGCTGCATGTATAGCTTTACGATCTGTATCAACATCTTCCAGAGTGATTGTTTTAGTCTTCTTGGACTTCTCTGCATCTTCTGCTTTGATGGCTGGTGCTGCAGGTCCTACTGGCTTGGAAATTGATTGTGCCAAGGGTGATGTCTTGTTAATGGGTGGAGCCACAGGCACCCCTGGCATGGTGTACGCCTCATATATGACATGACAATCCCTGTGCATGTTAATATTTATGGATTTGTACTGCTATATTACCAATGATGTATGGCGTTGGCAATGATGAAACCACATGTGATGAAGTTGACCAACACAATGAGTGTACGAATTAAAAGACTAATATTAGCATCACGCACTTTGAGAGTGGGCACATCCGGCTTGCAGTCATCAGTTAATCCCACACGGTGATCCACTGCACGAGACCAAATGAGCCAAATCTTGGTAAACATTAATATTTCTTGCGCTTGGTGCCTTTATCAGAACGCTGGGCCCGGGCCTTTTTTATGCCACATGCTGTGCGCAAATATTTGGCATAACTCTTGTTTGCACTGTTGCCATAATATCCAATGATCTTGCTTGTGGCCATGTGCCTATGATACAGGAAATGTGTTACTTTGCAAATGTTTTCTTCACCATCAATTCTTGTTGTCGCTGCAACACTTGTTGCACATACAGACAGTGCACTTGGCCACCAGTGTTCTGTATGATCACTTCACATTCTTTGAGAGTGAGCTTGTTCACTTTCTTGTTGCTCTTCTCTTTGGACATGTAATTATTTAATCTTTTCAAATGCATAAATATTGTCGTGTCCAACAATAGCAAAAAATATGTGATCAACACTTATCATCCTTCTCCCTACACTTCAGGGTTAGCAGATTTCATGAAAGGCACAGTCACATTGTTGAGATTACTGGACAACACAGACATCAATGTGTGTGTTGATTATGCATCACATCCCATTGCAAATTTTTTGCACAGCAAACACACATATGAACAAGGCAAGCCAACCGATCTTTTGAATCAAGTTATATGTGACAGCACAGTGTTGCAGCTGCTTAATGCTTGTGACCAGGTAGCGAGAGTCACTGTGAATTTTTGTATATGGCCTTTTGTGCTAACAAAAAAACAGAAGCAGATCATAAGAGAGATGTTTCAACCAAAGCAGGAATTTCTAGAATATTTAAACAAACAGAAAGAAAAATTAACTGCAGAGTATGTGACCCTGCACATAAGAGCTGGCGATTTGCACATGCACAGTGTCACAGACGTGGCCAAAGTCTTCATGCCACAAATCAAGCGCCATGTACAAGCACATGATGCACAAATGTCCTTGTTTGTGGCTTGTGACAATTATGAAATAAAGAAAGAGCTGAAAAAGAGTTATAGTTTTGTGCATTGCATGGACAGTGTTCCTGTGCACCTGGGCACATTAAAACCACATGCAGATGACATGCATAAGGCTGTGCAGGATACATTGTGTGATTTCTACATGATGATGGGCTCCAAGCATACCACGTGTTTTAGCAGCTATGGAGCAGGATCCAGTTTCACACACCTGTGCACAGAGATATATGATGTGCCTTGTGTGTTTAGTGAAAGGTTAGATGTATGACAGATGTTGTTACATTGTTTGGCAAAGCTTGCATATATGACAGGGAGCACAGTAAAACTGTTCTATATGGCCAATCAACAACCACAGTAGCAAGTGTTTGCATTGCACCAGATGTGAATTTTGAACTTGTCGTATCCAATCAAAGAGCTGGCGATTTTTTCATAAAAATAGACAATCAAATTTCATGTCTTGAAACAATAGATTTGCATCTTAATAACGGGCAAAGAATACGTTTTTCTTCATTGCAACTTTATTTTCCGTTTGAAAATTGTAGTTTGTTGTTAAATGAACATTCAGCAATAATCAGTACCATGTGCAAAGATTATTCGCATCGTCTGGATGAATGGATACAATACAATCTCAAATTAGGATTTTCAGGTATAGTTATCTTCGATAATGATGCAAATAAAACAAACAATATGAATGAACCTACAGAGAATTGTAATAACAAATTATCAATACGGCAGGTGTGCGAGAAATATTCAGGCAGAGTGCTAGTTGTAGACTTTCCCTACTCACACCATGATGCTAGAGAATGTCACAATATACAGCGCATGAGTCTGCACATTGGTGTGAATGCGCTCATGAAGAAATGTAGAAACATTGCATTGATTGATGCTGATGAGTTCATCTGCACTCCAACATCTCCACATATTAATATACAGCAATTCTTGAGCAGTTATGACACCTCAATAAACATGTACAGCAACGTGTTGACAAATAAGAATGATGATGATTTTCTGGATAATAACATATTGAAGTTGGCAGAATACATTGGTGAAAGTCTTTACACCAAAACAATATTGTATACAGAACATATCAAAGAGGGTGAATTTATAATAACACCACATTTTCATAATCTGGGTACATATGTGCACAGCGATTTGATCATGCATTATCATTGCTTCATGAACACAAGATACAAGTACAATGATGCAATGAAGAAGCTGGAGTATTTCAAAATACTTACAAGTGTAGTAATATGATACAGCTCGAAGCATAAATAAAATATATCAAATGAACACACATCTGGATCATATCTATGCAAGTGCAGCCTTTGGTGAGGAATGGTTCAACTATGCTGGCGTCTACCGCAAGATGGTGGCACAGTGTGCACCTGATGGCAAGATTGTGGAAGTGGGCAGCTGGAAGGGCAGGTCCACAGCTTTTCTGCTAGTGGAGGCATACAACAAATCTTCTGACATTGAAATCTATGCTGTGGATACTTGGTTGGGTAGCCAGGAACATGGATATGAAGGCATGGCGTGCATAGAGAATGGCACATTGTATGAAGAGTTTTTAGCTAATGTAAAACCGGTGAGTCATAAGCTCAAAGCCTTGCGAATGACCAGCATGCAAGGTGCCAGTCTTTTTGCTGATCAATCTCTGGATTCAGTCTTCATTGATGCAGCCCATGATTATGAAAACGTAAAAATGGACATATTGGCTTGGCTGCCTAAAGTAAAACCAGGTGGTCTCATAGGCGGACATGATTATGCAAGTGGCTTTGGTGGTGTGGATCAGGCTGTGCAGCAAACCATGGGGCATGTGGAAGCTCAGGAAAGCTGCTGGCTCAAGCAACTGTAACAACACTTCATGTGACTCATAACCAGTGGGCTCATGAGAGCACCAGATATGCATAGAGCACAACAAATAGGCGCAGCCTGAAGCATAAGTAAGTGATATGGCAGACGTAACAATATCTTCTCTAACACAAGGTATACCAACTGGTAATAACATTGTACCATACAGCACAGGGTCCAATACATTAGGAGTGTCTGTATCAGCCATATTACAAAATGTAGGCAATGTGGGCATAGGTACTGCAACACCTGCATCTAAGCTTCATATAAGTGGAGATGCCAGAGTTACCGGTGATTTAAAAGTTGACAGCGGCTACATTG
>Ga0247831_1004398_pt1 | contig 18877 bp, 16 predicted proteins | sample LaCruzMarch2015__9_FD_192406 | JGI IMG/M metagenome (GOLD analysis project Ga0247831, IMG submission 192406) | Freshwater microbial communities from meromictic Lake La Cruz, Castile-La Mancha, Spain - LaCruzMarch2015_1m | ecosystem: Environmental > Aquatic > Freshwater > Lake | place: Spain... | reverse complement strand
CGTTGTGTTAAATTCCAAATTAGCCAAGTGTCAATCGTTCCGAACAACAAATTACCTTCTTCAGCCAAACTTCTGTTCTCTTGCTTTTGGTCTAAAATCCATTTAATTTTTGTGCCTGAAAAATAGGAATCAACTACTAAACCTGTTTTCTCTTGAATTTTGGTTTCGTAACCTTGTGCAACTAATTCCTCACAGAAAGCAGCAGTTCTTCTATCTTGCCAAACGATTGCATTATAAATAGGTAAACCTGTAATTTGATTCCATACAACCGTTGTTTCACGTTGATTGGTGATGCCAATAGCTTCAATTTGATCCGGAGAAATATTTGCTTTGAAAAGAACCTCTTTAATTGCTTTCACTTGTGTTTCCCAAATCTCAATTGGATCGTGTTCTACCCAAGACTCTTTGGGGAAATATTGCTTAAATTCATATTGTGCTAGTGCAATTTGATTGCCTTTATGGTCAAAAATCAATGCTCTCGAACTTGTAGTTCCGGCATCAATTGCAAGTATATAAGGTTTCATCTTCGGATTTTTTCCCTAAGTTAAAATGAAAATTGAAAATAGGAAGATAAAATAGAAATGAAATTATCAATTGTGATTTTTTTTTATTTAAACACGTGAAAAGGTTGTATTTAGAACTTGAATTATCAAAATTTTAAATGAATCTACATTTAAATTCCGTTTTAAAGGTTATGGTAACTTATGTTTCAGTAATTAACTAATTTCGTAAAAATTAAAAACGATGGAAAGCAACAGAATTTGTACCTTGTTTAACATACATTATCCAATTATTCAAGCAGGAATGATTTGGTGCTCCTTGCGAATAAATCTGAGTGGTTTTACTGCTACTATGACCTATTAAACTTTGAATGTAACGCAAATTAGCTAAATTCAAGTACGGAGGATTGTTCGCTGGTATTTTTTAAACTAGTTCTTGGTTTGGGTAAATTCTTGGTTTTAGGTATGAGGTTTTTATTATGTTGTGGTTGGGAATATTGAATATAGATGATTGATTATTTAAGAATTCTAAATGGAGGTGCGAGAATTATATCCGCGTATTGAAGGTTCAATAATAACTTTTGTCAATTATCTTCAAATCGTTAGGATTACTTGAACTTGTTTTAAACTTTCAACACGATAATTTTCAATAACTTTTCTAATTGTATTTCAATTTACTAACTTTACGTTCATACTTTTACTTAGAAATTAAACACACATGAAAATATTGATAGACATAGCAGATAATGATGCTGTTTTTGGAATGAAAGTTTTAAAAAGTCTTTCTTTCGTAAAAAAAGCAAAACCAATGAATGATGCAGCTGTTGAATTGTGGAATGATCTAAAAGACGCTGCAGAACAAGTGCGTTTAAACAAACAAGGAAAGATAAAATTGAAAACAGCGCAAGAGCTTTTGAATGAGTTATAGCATTATTCCTACGCATCGTTTTGAAAAAAAATCAAACGACTAGCTAAAAAATTTCCTTCGCTAAAAAAATGTTCAAACCAATAATTTTAAATTTGGTTAAGAATAAAGTTACAAAAGCGTATACCCAAAACTATTTACTAACTTTACAATTACACTTAAATTTAGTACTAAATAAAAGAAAAAATGAGAGTTTTATTAGACATAAAAGACAGTAAGGCATTGCATTTATTAGAAGTTTTAAAAAGCCTTCCATACGTGAAGACCAAAACACTTTCAGATGAAAAAGCCTTATTGATGGAGGAAATAAAGGAAGCTGTCGAAGAGTTAAAATTGGTAAGACAAGGAAAACTTAAAGGGATTCCCGCAAAACAACTTTTAGATGAGTTATAACATTATAGCCATTCCAACTTTTAAAAAAGAGTTAAAACGAATGGCTAAGAAATACCATTCATTAAAAAGCGACTTAGAATTTTTATTTGAAAGTTTGGAAGAAAATCCAACACAAGGAACTCATTTAGGTAAAAACTGTTACAAAATTCGTGTTGCAATTGCTTCAAAAGGTAAAGGTAAATCGGGTGGCGCAAGGGAAATTACAAATTTTGTGGTTACAGATGATACCGTATTCCTGCTCTCTATTTATGACAAATCTGACAAGGAAAATCTTACTGACAAAGAACTGCAAGAACTTTTAAAATATGTGCTTGAATAGCTTGGGATTCTCCATGGTTTTACGACTAATATTTCCAATTTATCTTCAAATCATAAGCAAAGCATAACTCATCATAAAACACAAAGAACCAAATGAAAGCAAATAATAACGAATAAATCGCTTTGGTCTTTCGTGATTTTTCAAAAGATCGAGGTACCTATTATTTCTTTTGAAAAAAACTTTCTATTCTTTATTTTTTTTAAACCTAACTCAAGTCGTGGTTCTTCTCTAATGATTTTACTTTCACCCTAGGTGCAAAATGGAGCTGGTTTTTCAAACTAATATCTAATGAATTTGTAATTTATTAAAGGCTGGGGTATGTTAGGGATTTCGGTTTGGTGCTTGGTAAAGAACCGAACATTTGTCTTACTTTGCTTCTGTTTGGTTTTTTAAAGGGTTGAAGTGCTTGTTTTTATTACTCCTTCAAAAACCCATACTCATAAACTTTCGGCTGAATTTTTTCTGCTAAAATGGAAAGTTTGCTTCTCAGTTCGCTGATTAAAGCCGTATAAGTTGCATCATCGCTTTTGGAATTCATTCTGCCTAGTGGGTTTCTGCCTTGAAAATACTCGCGAATATCGTACAAACTTGCATTCACGTTCACGTCTTTCTGTTCGTGATAATATTTCCACAATTCACGACCGGCATCGAAAACAGCTGTTGCTTCTTCGGAAAATTGTAGGGGTTCGTTTCTAGGATTTGAAATTCCCTTTTCTTCTGCAAATAAAGTTGTTTCGCTTGGGGTTTCTGTTTTCAGTTTTCCTTTGATGAAATCGGTCATAAAACTGCTCTCAAACTTAGCTTGCGCATTGACTTCAAATTCTGTAAACGGAATCCAATGGTTTGTGCCTTCGGAGCTTGTAATTCTGTTTTGACTGTAAAAAAGAGTGAAAGCTAAGCAATCGTTTTGAAATTCAAAGTCTATTTTCCAATTTTCATTTGGAAATGTAAATACATCTCTATCATTTAACCAATTAGCTTCAATAGAATGTCTTACAGCAAAATAAATACTACCTAAATGGAGATTTTCTTTTGTAACATATAGATGAAAACGATGGTCATTTTTGTCATTCTCAATATTGTCAATGAAAACATAGCTTTGGTTCTGAAAATCGGGTGTAGAACAATCTAAAAAGCCTATTTGTAAATTTTGTTTATCTTGAAACTTTGAAATCCATTGATTGATTCCTTTTGGTAGATTACCATAAAAAGTTTTAAATCCTAAAAATTGCATTTTAGCGTCAAAAACATCAAATTTTATCTCAGTTATAATATTTTTTGGCACTAAGTTCCAAATAATAAAACCTATTGGAAAATTACCTTTTACATTGTCAAAAGTCTTTGCTGGTACTACAAAACCACCTTTATATTCAGCATTGAAGTAATTTCTAAATTTTGAAAAATTTGAAGCTTGAATAATTTTTAATTTTGAAAATTGTGCAAGGATAGCCCCTTCTATTTTATCATAAATTCTTGCAAAGAATAAAGCAAATATTTCATTTGATGCATTACCAATTTTGTCTTTATATTCAAAATACATCTTATTATCATTAGTAATACTTGATTTATGCGTTTTTCCCTGTCCAGTTCCAGCCTCCGCATACGGCGGATTAATATACACCACCAATTTCTTGCGTTTCTCCTCGTTGTTGATGATGTCTTGCAAGCTTTGGGGCAACTTGGTAAATTCATCGTTTAAGAAATCAAATTGAAAGACGTTGTTTTTCAGCAAATTGGCGCCGTGGTCGATGCGTTCGTGAATTACGTTGACATCTGCTTGGTCCAACGTGCTGGCGTAAATGTTGTATTTATTGGTCAATCCTGCCAACAAATTTCCCGTTCCGGCTGCGCAATCCCAAATGTAATAGTCGTCTTGCCAATTTTCGCCCAAATAATCGGTCAGGTATTTTTGCGACAATTCCACCCAAATTCGTGGGGTGAAAAATGCGCCTTTTCGCTCTCGAATGTCTTGTGGCACCAACAAATCCCGTCGTTCGATGATGTAGTCTTGAAATTCTTTTATTGGTGGGCGTTTGTAGCGTTTCCAAAACTGCAAATAGGTTTCTTTGTTCTTGAGATTTATCGTCGCATCGAACATTTGACGAATATTTTCCTTCGCAATTTTATAACCTTGATTTTGATAGACTACAAACAAACTGTCGCGAATGGTGAGATCGTCGTCGATGTTTTGTGTGTCTTTATCGTCCACAAATAAGTCGGCTAAATAGAAATCGCTGTCGAGAATATTGGCATTTTTGAGTTCGTCCCAATTGACGTCAATGTTTGGTTTGATGATTTCGAGCCAGCGCAAATAAATCGGGATGAAATTGTTTTTATCAATCTTCAATTTGCTGGTTGTTGTTGCTTTTGCGACGTTGTTTTTGATAAAGTTATCTAGTTCTTTGTGGTCTTTTTCATAATCGAACACAAATGTATTTTGCTTCAAAGTCGCTTCAATTCTTGCCTTAATAAGTTGAAATTCTTTGGTTTCGTGGTTGCTTGGCGTCACGTTCCAATTGAAATCATTGAGGTAAAAAATATCTTGAACGCTCAAATACGGAATGAAGGCAATTTTCTTGAAATCGAAAGCGCCCAAAAAGGCTGGAGGTAAGGTTTTATCGAAGGTGCGCGCTTTTCCAATGGTTAGAATCAACTGTACAAACATCGAAGGAATATCGAAATTACCAGTTTTCGCTTCTGCCCAGAGCAAAGGGGTTCGACCGAACAAATTATCTTGTTTTGGAAAGACGGAAAAGTCAATGTTTCCAATAATTTCGGTGGTGTCGAAGTTTTTGAACCAGTCTACACCAACCTTGTTTTTTAGTTCTTCTTCGCGGATATTTTTGTATTTCATTGGTTTGTTTTCTTCTGAAAATGATTTTAAAGTTTCTGAATGGGCCAAAAATTTTAGCTAAAAATAAGTGTTTTAAGGCAAAATGGAGCTTGTTGCTTAAATAAGTTTATTAACTAATTTCGTAAAAATTAAAAACGATGGAAAGCAACAGAATTTGTACCTTGTTTAACATACACTATCCAATTATTCAAGCTGGAATGATTTGGTGCTCCGGTTGGGAATTGGCAAGCGCTGTTTCCAATGCTGGCGGTTTGGGAATTATTGGCTCCGGCTCCATGTATCCCGAAATTTTAGACCAACAGATTCAAAAATGTAAAGCTGCAACAAATAAACCTTTCGCAGTGAATCTCCCAATGCTTTATCCCGATATCGACAAACATATCGAAACAATTATCAAACATAAAGTGCCAATCGTGTTCACCTCAGCGGGAAATCCAAAAACGTGGACAGCTCACCTAAAAGCAAACGGAATTACAGTTGTACACGTTGTTTCAAGTGTGAAATTTGCTAAAAAAGCGGAAGAAGCAGGTGTTGACGCTGTGGTTGCAGAAGGTTTTGAAGCAGGCGGACACAACGGTAGAGACGAAACGACGACTTTGTGCTTGATTCCAATGGTGGCAAAAGCGATTAAAATTCCTTTGATTGCTGCTGGTGGTATCGGAACTGGAAGAGGAATGCTCGCTGCAATGAATCTCGGAGCCGACGCCGTTCAAATTGGAAGTAGATTTGTCGCAACGCCTGAATCGAGTGCGCACGAAAACTTTAAGAAAGTGGTTGTCGATGCACAAGAAGGTGATACTTTATTGACCTTGAAAGAATTAACTCCAGTGCGTTTGGTGAAAAATGAATTCTTCAAACAACTTGAAAATGCCTACGAGCAAAATGCAAGTGTTGACGATTTGAATAAATTATTAGGCAGAGGTCGCGCTAAAAAAGGTATGTTTGAAGGCGATATTGTGGAAGGAGAATTAGAAATTGGTCAAATTTCAGGTTTAATCAATGAAATTATTCCTGCGAAACAAGTTGTAGAAGAGATTGTTACAGAATTTACGAACGCACTTAAAGAACAAAACTCACCTAAATTTCAATTTTAAATGATACAATTTGAAAGGTTTGAACTAGAAAATGGACTTAAAGTTCTTTTTCATCAAGATATAACAACTCCAATGGCGGTTGTCAACACACTTTACGATGTTGGTGCTCGCGATGAATCCGAGGAACATACTGGTTTTGCGCATTTGTTTGAACATTTGATGTTTGGAGGATCCAAAAATATCAGCGACTTCGACACGCAATTGCAAATGGCTGGCGGAGAAAGTAACGCTTTCACTAGCAACGATATCACGAACTATTACGATGTTCTTCCCGCAAACAATTTAGATACAGCGCTTTGGTTGGAAAGTGATCGAATGTTGTCGCTTGCTTTTACCGAAAAAAGTTTAGAAGTGCAGCGAAATGTGGTGATTGAGGAATTCAAACAACGTTACTTGAATCAACCGTATGGCGATGTTTGGTTGCAATTACGACCACTTTCTTACAAGGAACATCCATACAAATGGGCAACAATTGGCAAGGAATTAAGTCACATCGAGCAAACGAAAATGGAGGATGTAAAAAACTTTTTCGCGAAGTTTTACAACCCTTCCAACGCAATTTTGTGTATCGCTGGAAATTTTGAACTAGCAACAGTAAAAGAAAAAGTCAATTATTGGTTTGGTGCTATTCCCAAAGGATTAAAACCTCCTCGCATCCTTCCAAAAGAACCCATTCAAATGGAATACCGCGAGTTGACTATTGAAAGAAATGTGCCTGCAAATGCTTTTTACTACGCCTTCAAAATGGCGGAACGAAAAAGTCCAGAATATTACATCACTGATTTATTAAGCGATTATTTGGGAAGTGAGAAATCTTCCAATCTCTACATTGCACTCAAAAAAGAAAAGAAATTAGTAGCTGAAATCAACGCCTATATTACAGGTTCTATCGATGAAGGTTTGCTGATTATTTCAGGAAAATTAAACGACGGTGTGAGCTTTGAAGCCTTAGACGAAGCGCTGTGGATAGAATTGCAAAAAGTAACTGAAAATGAGTTACCCGAAAAGGAATTGAATCGCTTGAAAATCAAACTAAGAACAGCCAAAGAATTTCAAGAACAAGGATTGCTCAATCGCGCAATGAATTTGAGTTTCTTTGAGTTATTAGGCGATGCAAATGGAATCAACGAGGAGCAAGAAATCTACCAACAAATCACTTCTAAACACTTGGTTTCAGTTGCCAAAAATTTATTGATTAAGAAAAGATGTTCACTTTTAAAAGTTAAAGCCCTTGCCAATGCTGAATAGAAAAAACCCACCTTCACTTGGTGAATTAACTGATATTTCATTCGTTACACCTGAATTGGTAAAATGTACGCCAAGCTTGCCTTTGTATTGGATGAAAAAAGTTCCAAATGCTACTTCACGTATTGATTTTTATTTCGATGCAGGAACGACAGTTGGCTCCAATGTCATAAGTGCCCTCACATCAGGATTGCTTTTTTCTGGAACAAAAGACAAAACTTCTACTCAAATCCACAACGAATTGGATAGTTTGGGAGCCTACTTTGATGTCGGACTTGGATTTGAAACAGCTATTGTTACGTTTTACGCTTTAAATGAGCAACTTCCTGCCGTTGTAAAACTTTTTGTTGAAATGATGGAAAATGCAACCTTTCCTTCAACAGAAGTCGAAGAATTAATAAACGATCGCAAACAGAAGCTTCAAATTAACCTCGAAAAAGTTAGTTTTTTGGCGCAACGTAAATTTCAAGGGTTGATTTTCGACGGAACGCATTATAACCGAACGATAAACTTAGAAGATTACAATTCAGTAAGCCGAGAAGAAATTGTTAGCTATTTTGAAAAGAACTATAAAAAAGGACTGAAAAAAGTATTTTTAGTTGGCGATTTTAAAGAAGAAGTTGTTTCGTCTATTGCCAATTCGATTTCGAGCTGGGCAGTCGAAAAACAAGAAACCACTCCACTTAATTTTCAAAACAAAGCAGAAACAGTTCACGTGGAAAAAGCAAACGCTGTTCAAACTGCAATTCGTGTTGGAAAAACGCTTTTCAACAAAACGCATCCCGATTATTTTGGATTTATGATTCTAAATACAATTTTGGGTGATTTCTTCGGAAGTCGTTTGATGAAAAACATCCGCGAAGATAAAGGCTACACCTATGGAATTGGTTCCTACTTAAGTGAAATCAAAGACAGTGGCTATTTCGTCATTGGAACTGAAGTTGGAACAGAAGTGAAAGAAGCGACCTTGACCGAAATTCGAAAAGAAATCGAGCAATTACAGCAAGAATTGGTAAGTGAAGAGGAATTAAATTTGGTTAGAAATTACTTACTTGGACAAACACTAAAAAGCGCCGATGGTCCTTATGCCTTGATGGAATTATTTTTATCCGTTGAAAATCAGGATTTAGACCTAGATTTCTTCAATGATTTCATTCATAAAATCAAATCGATTCAAGCTGAAGAACTGAGAGATCTTGCCCAAAAACACTTGGATTGGGAGAGTTTTTCAATCGTTTCTGCAGGATAGCAACTTTATTCGTTTGATTCCGTTATACTACAATGCCGTTAATAACGTTTTCTTAATATGATTAAATATGTGTTATTTCTTTTCATCTTATTGCAATCAATCGCAATAAAAGCATCCCACGCAATGGGAGGAGAAATAACCTATCGATGCGTTGGCGGAAATACCTTCATTTTTGATTTAATTTTCTACCGCGATTGCAATGGCGCACAAGTAAATACTTCCACTGAAAATCTGCGTGTTTGGAATCATTCAACTGTTACAAGTATCAGTTTACAATTTGTCTCCAGAGAAGATATTTCACCGCAATGTTCGCCCGTTGCAGGTTCTCCTCCAATACTTGAATGTGGCATTGGTGCTGGTGGAGGAAATGGAATCGGTGCAATTGAGCGTGTAAAATACAGTAGCTCTCCCATAACTTTATCGGGAACACCGCCGACCCAAGGTTGGATATTTACCTACGAAAATTTCTCTCGAAGTAGCGCACTGACCAACATTGTCAATCCTTCCACTTACGGTATCACTTTAATGGCAAAAATGTATGCAATTCCGGGTAACAACGGAATTTCTTGTTTAGACTCCTCTCCTATTTTCTTGCAAGAACCGTATTTTGTGAGTTGCGCTGGAAGTCAATACCAATACAATATGAACGCGGTTGACCCCGATTTAGATTCAATCCACGTTGATTTTAGTATGCCATTTAACTATTTCCCAACTGGCGTTTTTGACCCACCAACCAATCCAATTGCTATTCCATTTGAAAGTGGTTTTTCCTTTTCAAGTCCAACGCCCGGAACGAGTTTAAATCCAAATAATATCCCTGCAACGGTCGATCCAGTGACTGGGGAATTGCGTTTTACGAGCTATACGGTGGGGAATTTTGTAGTGAAATTAAGTGTAAAATCGTATCGTTTAGGTGTTTTAATTTCTGAAGTTGAACGCGAAATGCAGCTTGTTGTGGTGGGTTGTAATCCTGCCAATAATGCTCCTACGATTGTTGCTCCTTTCCCTGGTAATTCATTTGAAACAACGGTAAGCGCTGGTGACCCAATAACTTTCACTTTGAATGTGAGCGATACTGATTTATTGCAAGACAACACTCCTCAATCCGTTTACTTAACTGCTTCTGGACCAATGTTTGGGACCAATTTAACTGTTCCAACAGGCTGTGATACTGAGCCTTGCGCATTTCTAAACAGTCCAGTTCCAATTTCAGGAGTTACGAATGCAAGTGCAACTTTCACGTGGCAAACAGATTGTGATCACCTTATCAACGATTTTGGAATTGTAGCAGATGTGATTCCTTATAATTTCGTTTTCAAGGTTCAAGATAATTACTGTCAAGTACCTCGTGTGACTTACACAACCATTAAAATAAACGTTCTCAATCCTGGAATTATTCCTGCAACACAAATCAATTGTATTGAAACCGCAAATAATGGAGATTTAATTCTCAATTGGAATCAAGTAAACAACCCAAGTATGTCCTTTTTGGCTTACGAAGTTCATTCTGTTCAAGATGGATTGATTGCTACGATTAATGATATTACAACTGTTCAGCAAACGATTTCAGGTGTTACAAACGTTCGCGATTATTTCATCGTGGTTCGATCTGGTTGCAATGGAAACGTAAAACGCCACAGCGACACAATTTCCAATATTCGTTTATCCGTCAATAATCCTTTAAATGGAACTGCCGTTTTGCAATGGAATAAACCGAGTGTAACGCCGCAAGCACATTACAATTCCCACTATCACATTTACAGAGAATATCCTACTGGAACTTTTACATTTTTAGATAGCGTTCCCTACAATACAACACTTTACCGCGATACGATAGACATTTGTGAGGCTTTTATTTCCTACAAAGTGGTGCTTCCAACTTCGATTTGTGATTTCACTTCAAACGTTGTCGGCGATTTATTTACCGATATGATCACACCAAATATTCCAATTATTTATTCAGTTGGTGTAGACACAAGCAATAATCAAATTTTATTGACTTGGAATCAAAATCAACAGCCTGATACCTACGGTTATGTAATTTACACCTTTGATGAAAATGGATTTTTATTTGAATTAGATACCGTTTGGGGTTGGAATAATACCACTTACACGTATGCCACCGACTTAACGAACGGTCCTTTTTCTTATTCTGTGGCAGCCTTCGATTCTTGTTACACCACAGCTGTTCCTGTGACTTATCAAACCTCAGCCAAAAGTCCGATTCACACTAGTATAACCATTTCTCATTCCATACTAATGTGTGACCAAAAAGCAGTAATCACTTGTGTTCCATACGTTGGAAGTACGACCGTTAATTATGAAATTTGGGGTAAAATCAACAACAATTGGGAACTCTTTAAAATTACAACTTCGACAACAGACACGATTGATGTATCCAGTACAGAAAGTTACTGCATTTACGTAAAAGCCAATTTCTCCAATGGAAAATACGCTTTTTCAAGTCCAGATTGTTTCACCGTTCCTTTGCCCGGAAGTCCAAGTTATCATTATTTCAAGTTAGCAACTATCGAGGATAAACAAGTTAAACTTTACGATTACATTGACGCTTCCGTTGGTATTTCTGAAATCATATTCCAACGAAAAAGTGAACAAAACGCTTGGACAGAAATTGGTCGCGTAAACGTAACAGGTGATGTAACTTATTTTTTAGACAATACAGCAAATACCGAGTTAAACCCTTGGTATTATCGCACAAAATTTACCGATAGCTGCGGAGGAGATGGAACTTTTGCTAATATCAATAAGACCATTTTCGTCACTGGGACAACAGATGAATACAATATGATTAACACGATTTATTGGACGCCTTATGAAGGATTTAATGGCGAAATAATTGAATATGAAGTTTATCGTAGTGTGAATGGTGAATTTGAGCAAATTCCTGTTGGAAACGTAAACGGTGATTCTTTATATTTCGTGGATGATGTCAGTTTAATTCAATCTGATGGTGAGATTTGCTACCACGTGGAAGCAATTGAATCTTTCAACTTTTATAATTTCTCGGAAAGAAGTCGCTCCAATGATTTCTGTTTTATCTACAAACCTTTAGTTTTTGTTCCCAATGCATTTACACCGGGCGGATTGAATCCAATTTTCAAACCCTTGCTTTCAAATGTGGCAATGGAACGCTATTCTTTCACAATCATTGACCGCTGGGGGCAAATAGTTTTTCAAACATTCGATACAGCTGAAGGTTGGGATGGAACAATTTCAAATTCAGGAAAAGATGCCACTTGCGATATTTTCCAATATGAGTTAATTTACTACGATCAAAACGATGACAAATACATCAAACGTGGAACAGTAGCTTTGTTAAGATAATCGGATGCAGAAAATTTTAATTATTCAAACAGCCTTTATCGGTGATGTAATTCTTGCGACTCCGTTGATTGGAAACTTGAAAGCTGAATTTCCAACTGCAAAAATTGATTTCATAGTAAAAAATGGCAATCAAGCACTCTTAAAAAATGACCTGAACTTAAACGAAATCCTTGTTTTTGACAAAAAGAAAAAAGTCGCTTCTTTACTCGAATTACAGAAAAAAATCAGAGCTAATAAGTATGATTTAGTCATCAACCTACATCGTTTTGCCTCCTCAGGGATTTTGACTTTTTTATCAGGTGCAAAACAAAAACTTGGATTCAAAAAAAATCCTTTTTCTTTTGCTTACACCCAATCATTTCCGCACGAAATTGGTGACGGAAAACACGAAGTTGATCGCAATTTAGAATTGATAAAACACCTTACTTCTAATCTAAACAGACAACCAAAACTCTATCCAACCTCAGAAGATTTTGAAGCAATTAAAACGTATCAGGTAGAAAATTACTATTGTTTAGCACCCGCTTCCGTTTGGTTTACGAAACAAGCACCAAAAGAAATTTGGTTAAAATTAATTGCAAAATTATCAGCTGAAAACATAACAATTTATTTGCTTGGAGGTCCAGATGACAAAGAATTGTGCGAAGAAATAAAAGCCGAAACTAAGGCTGAAAAGGTTATAAATCTAGCTGGAAAATTAAGTTTAATGCAATCAGCGGCTTTGATGAAAAACGCAAAAAGAAATTTCGTAAACGATTCAGGACCATTGCATTTAGCATCAGCAATGAACGCACCTGTTAGTGCTTTTTTCTGTTCCACCACTCCCCTATTTGGTTTCGGTCCACTTTCCGATGATTCAGAAATTATTGAGGTCGAAAATCTTTCGTGTCGACCGTGTGGCTTACATGGACACAATGAATGTCCGAAGGGAAATTTCAGATGTGGCAATGAATTAAAGATTTAAAAGCGAGCAAGAATTGAAAACTTTCAACATCTATTCACTTATAGTTAAAATTACTTTAACTTTGAATTAATATAAATGAGCAAAATAGAAACAATACTTCAAGGTTTTAAAGCAATTTCTTTAGCAGAAATGGATCGGGTTAAACTGATGAATCGAATGGATACAAAATTTGCTTTTTCAGTTGAAAAGTTCACCGATTTTCTTGGAAGTTTAAATCATTTTTACGAAGTACTTGAAATTGCAGACACACGCACACCTCATTACGAAAGTCTGTATTTCGACGATGAACAATTTTCTTTCTTCAAAGATCATCATAATGGAAAGACGAATCGTTTTAAAGTGAGAATAAGAAAATATGTGGAATCAGAAATGATTTTCTTAGAAGTTAAGCACAAGTTTAAAGGACGAACGAATAAAAAAAGAATACCAACAATTGGGTTTGAAGAAAATTTTACAAGTGAACAAATGCAATTTTTATCTCAACAATTGCAATCTGAAAGTCAACTAGTACCAACTATGTGGAATTCATTTCAACGCATCACACTGATAAACAAAACGTTAAATGAGCGTTTAACCTTTGACTTCAATATTAACTTTCACCATAAAAACACAGAACGAAACTTCAGTAATTTGGTTATTGCTGAACTTAAACAAGCAGATTTAGATCGAAATTCACCTTTTTATTTATTGATGAAAAACCTACAAATTCGTCCCTATCGATTGAGTAAATATTGCTTAGGTTCAATGGAAATTTATGGCGAAAATCAATTAAAATTCAACCGATTCAAAAAAAAATTACTTCATTTAAAAAAAATTGAAAATGACATTGATTAATTTATTGTTCTTACCACTAAAAAATAGCACTTTTAATTCCAATCAAATCAATTGGTTTTCTGAAGATTTATACAGCTTAGTATTCAAATTGCTTGTTAACCTCGTTTTCTTAACCATAATCATTCGATTTTTATATTACCCACGCACCAAACGCAAAGATTACCTTTTCACCTATTATTTGATTGGAACAATTACCTTTTTCTTGTGCTTTGGATTGAAAAAACTAGACATTGACACAGGAATGGGCTTAGGATTGTTTGCCATTTTTGGAATTATCCGCTACCGCACCGATGCAATTGAAATCAAAGAAATGACGTATTTATTTTTGATAATTGGAATTAGCGTTGTGAATGCCTTAGCTTCGAATCAAATCAGTATTTCAGAAGTGGCTTTGATTAATTTAACCGTTATTGCTCTCACTTTTGTGTTGGAAAATCTGTGGTTGATGAAACACGAAACACGCAAAACCATTAACTATGAACGCATAGATTTAATCACACCTGACAAACACGAACAAATGAAAGCCGACCTTGAAAAAAGAACTGGCTTAACAATCAATCGCGTTGAAGTTGGTAAAATCGACTTTTTGAACGACACCGCTCAAGTTCGCATTTTCTACTATGCCAACGAGCAAGAGTTGTCGGATTATCATGTGAGTTAAAAGAATTGATTAAAGTAAAAATTGTTTATTCGAAATAGCACCAGTAAATTTTGACTAAGTTTAAGATTTTCAAATGAAGGATTTAGATTTTTATAATTTTAATTTTTTATTCATCTAATTCATTTGAGTATGAAAACAACACGCACAGTTATTATTGACGACGAAAGATTGGCTCGCGAAGAGTTGCGCTCTTTGTTGAAAGAATATCAGGAAATTGAAATTGTTGCTGAAGCAATTAACGGAATTGATGGAATTGAAAAAATCAAGGAGTTTAATCCAGATTTGATTTTCTTAGATGTATCGATGCCCGGAATGAACGGATTTGAGATGCTTAAACAGTTGGAAGATTTACCACAAGTTATTTTTGTTACAGCTCACGATGAATATGCCTTGCAAGCTTTCGAAAATCAGGCGCTGGATTACATTCTTAAACCAATTGACCCTGAAAAAATCGCTATTGTTGTTCGGAAAATTTCGCATGAAAATTCATTTGAGGACGAACAATTATTGAACTTACGAAAGTCGAGAAGACTAGGCGAAAACGATAAAGTGTTCATTAAAGATGGAGAGAAATGTTGGTTTATTGAGTTGAAAAATGTCCGAATGATGGAATCTGATGGAAATTACGTAAAAGTTTATTTTGATACTTTCCGTCCGATGGTTTTGCGCTCATTAAATAGTTTTGAAGAAAAGCTCGACAATGAAGTTTTTTTTAGAGCGAATCGCAAGTTCATTATTAATTTAAATCATGTTGTCGCTATTGAAAACTGGTTTAATGGAGGATTAAAAGTTGAATTATCTAAAGGTGAAAAAATCGATATTTCACGACGACAAGCAATTCGTTTTAGAGATGTTTTCTCTCTTTAATCAAGAATCTTTTCAAGCTCTTTTCCCAAGCTCAACCACTTCTAAATCTTTGATTTTGTCGCCATCAATTGTAAAACGAAGAATGGTTTTTACAGCATGAAATCCTTTAAATCCGCAAGCTCCTGGATTCATCCAAAGCATATTGAATCGTTTATCCATTTGAACTAAAGTAATGTGTGAATGTCCACAAACGAATATTTTCGGAGCACCATTTTTCAATAATTCCTCAATAGCCGGTTTTGAATAGTTACCTGGGCGACCACCGATGTGCGTAATTAAAACTTCCACATCTTCCACTTTGAATCGCAAAAATTCATCCGTGTCTAATCGAATTTTGTGTTCGTCAATATTTCCCCACACGGCTTTAGTAGGTTTGAAAGCGCGTAATTCATCTAAAACTTCCAAACTTCCAATATCGCCAGCGTGCCAAATTTCATCCACTTCAGCGAAATAGCTTTTGATTTTTGGGTCCAAATAGCCATGTGTATCGGATAAAAGTCCAATTTTAACAGCCATTTTAATACATATCTAAAACAGCACAAACGTTTGCTTTCGCATGGTCAGCGACACTGATTCCAACCTTTGAATACTCTGGATTCAAACAATTAATTCGGTGACCTAAACTTGGAACACCGTGATCAATTAATAGTTGAAAAGCGATGTGTTTTCCTGTCGCCATATCGTAAGCACAACATTCAGCATAATTTCCAGCGGCACATTTTTTGCGTTTATGTCCCATGTAGCCAGAAGCACCTTGCTCTGCAGCGAAACAACTTGCAAATTCTTGCAAAGCTTCATCGTAGACAAAAGGAGCCAATGGTTCTAATTCGTTTAATTCGTCAATCAAAGACTCGATGTACGGAGAATCTTCTAGTAATTTAACATACGCATCACTTGGAGGTTCATATTTTTTTACTTCAATTTCAACGAACTTTTTAGGATACATTCGAGCTAAATTGATGTACATCACAGCTTCTTTTTCAACTTCTGTTAAATCAGCGACTTTTGCCAGCGTATTGGCTTTTGCTAGTTCTTCCTTCGTCCACGTCTGCGCGAAATTGGTGAAAGAGATTAAAAGGATCAGGGTTGTTAGGAGTTTCATTTTTTTTATGATTTTATGAGTGAATGAGAAATGAGTGAATGATTTTAGGATATTAGGACGTTAGGATATTAGGACGTTATGACATTAGGATTATAAGACTTTATGAGGGAATGAATGGTCTTCCAAGACAAAGAGAAATGATTGGATGTAAAATTGAAAATTAATCCGTAATTAACAATTCGCAATCCGCAATTTTATACTTTACTTTTTCAATTTTTCATTCTTCCAATATTTTTAAATTAGCAAATCGTAATATAACCGTTTTACTTCCGTGATGTGGAAAGAAAATCGTTGCTTTTTTATCAGCTCCTGTTCCTTCCATTTTAGTAACTTTTCCTTTTCCAAAACGATCATGTTCAACATTATAGCCGACTTTTATCTCAAGATTTGTGCCAGTATTTTTAGAGTCTTCACTTGAATTTCCAATATCTTTTAATGATCTTAAATTAGGTGGAGGAGTACTCATTGGTTTGTTTAAACCTCCAGTAAAAGGTCGTTCACTATCTCTTCCCATTAATGAGCGACCTCCGCCAACGTTACGATTTGGGGTTTCAAAATATAAATATTGACTATCGATTTCATCTACAAAACGACTCTGTTCACAGCTATTTAATTGTCCGTGAATAAAGCGAGATCCTGCGTAAGAAAGTGTACAGGTCTTCATTGCTCGTGTAACTGCAACATAAAACAAGCGTCGTTCCTCCTCCAATTCTGAACGGGTGTTAAGCACCATTTGAGAAGGAAATAAATTTTCTTCCATTCCAACGATAAAAACATGTGGAAATTCAAGTCCTTTACTTGCATGAATCGTCATCATTGAAACATGGTTGCGATCCTCTTGTTTTTCTTGGTCCGCATCAGTTAATAAGGCAACTTCAATCATAAAATCAGATAAAGATTTAAAATCATCTGAATCACTTCCACGCACAAATTCCTGAATACCAGCCAATAACTCTTCAACGTTTTGTAAACGCTCCACTTCTTCAATACCTTTATCTTTTTCAGCCACCATTTCACGCATAATTCCAGATGACTTCGCAATTGTATCCGCAAGTTCAAATGCATTCAACTTATTCAACTGTGCAGCAAAACTTTTAACCATTGTTACGAAATCGTAAATTTTTTGTTTGGTTCCGTTGTTTATATCAGCAGGATAAGTTGCAAAATCTGAAATCACGTCCCACATACTCACATTATATTTGTTTGCTGAGATGATGATGTTTTCGATACTTGTTTTTCCAATTGCTCGTTTCGGATAATTGATAACTCGTTTAAGCGCTTCCTCGTCATTGTGATTGGCAGTCAAACGGAAATAAGCGAGTAAATCTTTAATTTCTTTACGTTGGTAGAAGGAAAGTCCTCCGTAAATTTTGTAGGGAATATTCAATTTGCGTAAAGCTTCCTCAAAAGATCGTGATTGTTTGTTCGTGCGATATAAAATTGCAAATTCATTGAAGGTTTTGGCTTCGCTTTGTTTGACATCAAAAATTCGATTAGCAATGGTTCGACCTTCTTCATTGTCTGTCAAAGTGCGAATTACTTTAATTTTTGAGCCATCCGTATTATCTGTCCAAACATTTTTTGTGATTTGGTCTTTGTTCTTTTTAATAATACTATTCGCTGCTTCAACGATATTTTTGGAACTTCTATAGTTTTGTTCTAGCTTATAAAGTTTAAAATCAGGGTAATCTTTTCTGAAATTAAGGATGTTTTCGATGTTTGCACCGCGGAAGGAATAAATACTTTGTGCATCATCTCCAACTACACAAATATTTTCATAAACTGCTGCTAACTTTTTGACAATTAGGTATTGAGCGTAATTGGTATCTTGGTACTCATCCACCATAATGTACTTGAATTTTTGCTGATAATAGGATAATACATCAGGGAATTCAGAAAGTAGAATGTTCGTAAAATAAAGTAAATCATCAAAATCCATTGCGCCCGATTTCTGACAGCGATTGGCATAAGCTTGATATATTCGAACCATTTCAGGACGTCGTGATTGTTTATCTTCCAGCATAATTTCTGGATTCATAGCATAGGCTTCTGGTGAAAGTAAATTGTTTTTCGCAGCAGAAATTCGCCCAAAAACAGAACTTGGTTTATAGGTTTTGTCGTCTAAATTGAATTCCTTGATGATGTCTTTAATTACACTTTTAGAATCTTGTGTGTCGTAAATCGTGAAATTATTTGGGAAACCAATTCTATCAGCGTTGAATCGTAGAATCTTTGAAAAAACGGAGTGAAACGTACCCATTGTGATGTTTTTTGCTTCGGAAGCCCCCACAATTTGACCAATTCTTTCCGTCATTTCTCGTGCTGCTTTATTGGTAAAAGTAAGCGCAAGAATATTAAACGGATCGATTCCTTGTTCCATCATATAAGCGATGCGGTAGGTTAGAACACGTGTTTTTCCAGAGCCTGCACCAGCAATAACCATAGTTGGACCATAAATATTTTCAACAGCCACAATCTGGCTTTCATTCAACTCATTCAAATAGGACATCAGGAAATTTTAATTA
>Ga0247831_1004396_pt1 | contig 18887 bp, 20 predicted proteins | sample LaCruzMarch2015__9_FD_192406 | JGI IMG/M metagenome (GOLD analysis project Ga0247831, IMG submission 192406) | Freshwater microbial communities from meromictic Lake La Cruz, Castile-La Mancha, Spain - LaCruzMarch2015_1m | ecosystem: Environmental > Aquatic > Freshwater > Lake | place: Spain... | reverse complement strand
ACATTATAATGAGCTGAAAGCATGTTTAAATAGCTGTCCACCTTATGTTGATATAAAAAATTATTTCTGTAATATATGTAATTTACAATGTAAAGGTCCTAAACAATATAATGAGCATATGAATTGTATTAAGCATATTAAAACAATAGAACAATTATTGGAAATCCCTAAATTGGAAATCCCTAAAACTTATTTTTGCGAAAATTGTAATTATAATACAAGTAGTTGTAAAGATTATAATAAACATTTATTAACAGCTAAACATTTAAATAGAACAATTTTAGAACAAAAAATCCCAAAAATCCCAAAAATCCCAAAAATTTTTAGCTGTGAATTCTGTAATAAATATTATAAAGCTAGAAATAGCTTATGGTATCACGAACAAAAATGTGAGTTAAATATACAAACAAATGCTGACTACAATAATGATACCAAAAATATGAATAATAAAATAGAAACTCAAACAAGTATATTTGATAAGGATGAATTAATTATTACTTTACTTAAACAAAACGCAGAGCTTATTGAGATTGTCAAAAATGGCACTCATAATACAACTAATAATAATAATACTACTAATACCAATTCTCATAACAAGGCATTTAATCTAAACTTCTTCTTAAATGAGACCTGCAAAAATGCAATGAATATTACTGATTTTGTTGACTCTATTAAATTACAGCTATCCGATTTTATGGATGTAGGTGAGGTAGGTTATATACAAGGTATTTCTAATATCATTGTTAAGAAGCTCAATGCACTTGATGAGACTATAAGACCTATTCATTGTACAGACCAAAAGAGAGAAACATTTTATGTGAAGGATGAAAATCAATGGCAAAAAGAAGAAGAAGACTTTAATCGTATAAGGAAAATGATTAAAAAGGTTGCTTATAAGAATGAGAGATTGATGACATCTTATAAAGAAAAATACCCTGATTACAATGACCCTCAGTCAAAACGTTCAGACCATTATAGTAAAACTGTTATTGAAGCTCTTGGAGGTGATGGAGAGAATTATAAAGAAAAAGAAAATAAAATAATTAAAAACATTTCTAGAGCTACGCACCCGAAGGCTAAGAATTAATCCTTAATTTATTTAAGTTGTTTTACACCTTTTCTCATTTCAAACGCCCATTTTATAGATATAATTATAATGAAAAATAAAATATATTTCATTTTGTAAATTGTAATAATGTATTTTTTTGTTATTGTTATAATGTAAATCATATTGATTTATAAATGTTGAAACTTGTAATAATCCGTTATAAACAGCTAAAAATCCATTATCATATAGATTGTGGCAATATCTACACATAAATTCAACAATATTTTTGTCATTTTTTTCATTATTATTTAATATACATCTTGGTTTTAGATGTGCTGTTTCTAATAAACATAATGGTAATTTTTTTTCACAAATTATACACATTTGTTTTTTATTAGAAATTAAATAATTTCTTAATTGTTTTTGTTCTTGTCTAATCTCTCTTAATTCGTATTTTCGGTGATTTTTATTGTATTTTTTATAAAAATTAATTATAATTTTTGAATAATAATACTTATGGTCGTTCAATATTACATTACCTTCATTTGATAATTTATAATTATTGTTATGAAAAAAAATAAGATTATTTTTAATTAATTTAGTTAATTCTGTTTTTATATCATTTATTTCAACCGAATTATCATTCCGAAACTTTATATATTTATATATATCTATTAGTGTATTATTATCATGTAAAATAAAAGAATTAACAATATAATCTTTCATATTATTAATATTTGTAAATTACTTTTAAGTCAAATTATAATGAAACCATAATATTATAACCTCGTTTGCCTGGTTTATTATTTACATCAATACCTTTGCTGTTTTCTTCTTTATAATTTATTTTTTCAAACTCCTCCTTAAATTTTTTCTGTGTTTTCAAACATTTTTTTCCATTTATTTTACACCAAGTTTCATATATTTTGAATATATCTTTTAATCCAAATCGTAAATTTAGTTTATCCGTTTTTTTACAACACGAATTTGCAAATAGCAATATATCACTATTAATTAATGGTTCTGTTGAAATATTTGATTGTATAACATTTTTAACAGGTAGAGGAGTTACTATATCTAACGAAATAATTTCTGGTTTATCTTTATCATACAAATACAACCAACCATCATGAGTTTTCCAATAATATTTTTCTAGAAACTTATTGTCATCTTCTATAAAATCATCTCCATCTTCATTTGTATATCCGTGAGTATTTTGATGTTTGTATTCTTCTTTAATAATAGAATATTTTACTTTATCACCATCAACAATATACGGAGTTTTTTTAATATAGTCATTTGTTAGTTTTGGTAAAGATTTATGATTTTTATTCCTAACTGAAATACATATATATGCGTTATTATCATCATCATATGCTATATTAACTCGTCTATTTCCATCGCGTTGAATAACATTTATACCATCTTCATTTCTAAAACGAATTAGATTGTTTTTTAACTCACTTATTTTAATTGGAACCTTACTACCATTAATACTTTCACAATAGTAATTATTAATTTTTTCTTTTCTATCTTTAAACCAATCAGGTTTAATTGGGTTTAATTTTAATTTAAATTGTTGTTCTGCTTGTTTTATACAATAATTTACAAACTCAATTGATAATTCATTTTCTAATTTATACTCTTGTGTTTCAATTGTAGATATGCCATATTTATCAATAAATTCACTAATATCCATTTCTTCTATTGTATTAATACAAATATAATCAGGTAATTTAGTTTCTTTACACCATTCATCTATTTCTGTATCATTCATATCGTCAATAATAATTAATTTATAACCATTATTTTTGCTGTCATAATGTTTAATTGGTTTTAAATTTTTTCGTTTCTTTGATACATCAATATATTTCATATATTTACCAAACTTAAAATCACCATTATCTATAATACTTTCCAATAGTTCTTTAATTTCTTCCCAATTCTCACAACCCATAACAAATTTTTCTATTTCTTTTATAAATTTTACATAAAAATTATGTATTATATCTTGTAATTCAGGAGTAGTCCATAAAGTAAGTTTCATACTTCCATTTTTAAGGTCTAAATCATTATATTTTCCTTGTAATCGTAATCGTTGTGAAATATCAGTGCAATTTAATGATGCGTGAGACACAAAATACTGGTCTGTTAAATGTAGTGAATAATTATCATAATCGTCGCTTGTAAAAGAATATCCCCTTTCTCCATATTTACCTGTTATTGTTATAATTGTTTTACATAAAATTGGGGTATCACTTTTTTCAAATAAAATTCTTAATAATTTATAAACAAATTTTATATTTAATATTTTTGTATTTATATTGAAATAGCAATAATTATTAGGTAGTTTTTCAGATTTTTCAGTATCTATAGATGAACCATATACTCCTCCTAATTGCCATAATCTTTGACTTGTTGATGATTGTTTTGAGTCCCATTTAGACCAACATTTAATTTCTTTTTCATAAATTTTTGAAACATATAATCTTAAACAATTTCCATGATATATTATGATAAATAGATTGGGATAATCTTTAATTATTTTATCTACTAAACAAAATTGATTAGCTCTTATTTTTTCTTCACTTATCAATAACGAATTATATTTACTTGTAGGTCTTTTTAGTATTTCTTCTATTATTTTTTTTATATTTATATTATAATCTTCAACAATATCATAACATGTTTTTTTTTTGTGATTTTCTATATCTTGATAATCCCACCATGATTCAACAAGTGTAGTGTTAAAATTTATAGACCCATTAAATAATCCAAAATAATCATTTGACCTTTTCATTTTATGAACCTTTGATATTTTAATTTGTATATCAGTATGGTCGCTTAATCTGGTTGTTATATTATATAACAATGAGTGTGCCGTGCCTGTAATATGTAGTGCATATTTTACTTTTTTATATATTTTGGCAAGCAATATTTCACATGCGGTAGAATCCTTTTTATCATTATCATTACTTCTATCATTTGAAGATGTAGGGCTCATTAAATCACTTTCATCAACTAATGTAGTTATATTAACAAGTTCATCATTATAATATATATACTCACTAAATTTCGTATTTAGTTTTGCTAACTGAGTATGGTTCATTAAACAACAAAATATATCATTAGAATTGATTGCTTCTTTATTACTTAATTTATTAATAATATCATTACTATTTATATCTTTTAGTTCTGGAAGTTTATAATCTTTCCAATATTCAACATTTGTTTCCTCAAAATATTCTTGAAGTTCATTATTAAATTCTTGAAATAATGTTTTTATAAATTGAATATTAAAATTGTAATTTTCTGTTCCAACTATATCATCTTGTAATTGTTTTTGGTCTATTGTTAAATTTCTAAAAATGTATAAAACTGGTCTTTTTAGTATATGAACCGAAATCCACATAATTATACATGCTTGAACTCTTTTTCCAAGCTGTATGTCTCCCCATAATAATTCTACTATTGATTTTTCATTATCTTCTAAATTTAGTGAATTTAATAAATCTTCTTCAAATGAAGGTAAATTAATGTTTTTTGGTATATGTTTTAATTTAATTGGATTATTTCCCCAATTATGTCTCTCTAAACTTTCTCCATTTATATATTTACACTTATTTAACATAATATTTATAATTTTTTCAAGCGGTTTTTTAAATATTTCATTTCTTTTTTTGAAAAATGTATTTATTTTATCTTGTAGATATGTCATTTGTATCATTTATATATATATATATAATAAAGGCAAATCTTTAAATCAATTTTATTTATAAAATAAAAAATGCCTTAAAAATATGTGCCTATTTATATAAATTTTAATATTATAATAATATAAATAATGTCTCGTAAAAGCTATGATTATAAATTAACTGCGGTGCAATATTATTTAGTTGAAGATAAAACACAAGAAGAAGTATGTAAAATATTTAAATGTTCTCGTAGAAGTCTAATGCGATGGGTTGAAAGATATAAAAAAGATGGTAATGTTGATATTCATTATAGGAAACCAGTAGCATATAAGGTAAAGAAAGAATATGTTAATTTCTTATTACAAGAATTAAAGAAAAATAAAACTATTACTATTGAAGATTTATTATATTTATTGAAAAATAAATACCCTGATGTAGATTTGAATAAATCGCACATTAACCGAATTATAAAAGATAATAATATTACATTAAAAATTACAAGAATACGACACGAACCAGTTAAACGATTTGGTAAGGATATTGATATAAATGCAAATATAAAGAAATTTTATGAAGAAATAAAGAAGTATAAAATAGAAGATATTATTTGTATTGATGAAACAAGTATAAAATCTTTACAAAAAAGACATCATTGTTATAGTGAAAAGGGAAAACGATGTGTAATAAAAACACAATCACAAGAAGTATTCAAAAAATATACAGGAATATTTGCTATTTCAGTTGATGGCGTGATAGAATGGGATTTATATGAAAAAGGTGGAATAAATACAGATAGGTTAATTGAATTTTTAGAAAAAAAATATTACAAGTAAATTAAGAAATAAATTAATTATATTAGATAATGCGAGTAGTCATAGAAACGAAAGAATAAAAGAATTAGTTAATAAACATAACAATATATTATATGCTGTTCCATATCAACATTTTACCAATTCTATAGAAAATTATTTTAGTATGTTGAAATCACGATTACAAAAATTAGATGGTTTAACTCATATAAAATTAAAGGAGAATATTGAAAATGTAATAAGCAAAATACCTAAAGAAAAATATAGAAATATTTTTAAGGGTGCTTATGAAAGACCAGAAAAATATGTAGCGAAAAATAAAACACGGAAAATTAAGAAGAATTATTTATAAATATCATTTCAAAATGGGCGTTTGAAATGAGAAAAGGTGTAAATAATTCAAATACTTATATGGAAGCTTTAGGTGATGCTGGAGATAATGATGCAGAAAAAGAAGATAAAATAATAAGAAATATATCCAAAGTAGCTCTTATTTAAAAAGATTAAATAATAAAAATAATATTAGTTTTATTATTTATTTTGTTCGTTAAAATCTATATGTTTATTGCTTCTAAAATGTTCTGCTTTACCAGAACATCTAACTTCTGAACCACATTCACACGTAAAAGTTTCTTTTTGTTTTTGTAATATTTTTTCTTTATTTTTTTGATACCAATCTTCCTTATAATTTTTAATTTTTTCCTCATTATTTTCTTTGTACTCCTTTACCTTTGCCTTTATTTCTTCTTTATGTTCTTCATAATATTTATGAGTTTGTTCTTTAATGTGTTCTTTGTTTGTTTCGTTATAATTTTTTTTAAATTCCTTTATTTTTTCAGAATTTTTCTCTCTATATTCTTTTTGTTTTTGGCATAAAACTTCATTTTTTTCTTCTTCATTTATTTTTTGTTCTGGTTCAGTTATTATTCCGGAAAGTTTATTTTGATAATCAATGTGATTTTTTGATTGTAAGTGTCTATGTTTATTACCAAATGTATATTGATATCCACATTCACAATTAATTATTTGTGATTTTTGTTCTTTTAATTTTTCTTTATTTGCTTCACGCCATGCTTTGTGTTTTTCTATGGCTTCATCTTTATGCTGCTCTCTATATATTTTCTTTTGCTCAACTAATTTTTCTTTATTTTTCTCTCTATATTTTTTTTGCTTTTCAGCAATATCTTCTTTATGTTCTTCAGCATATTGCTTTTGATAATCAAGTTTCTTGTCTTTATTTTCTTCATAATTTTCTTTTGCTTTTTCTAATATTTCTTCTTTATTTTCTTCGTACCAATCTTGTTTATAAATTTGTGGTTCTTCCTTACATTTTGCATATGGTTTATTTACATTAAGTTTTGCCTCTAATTTTAAAATCCAATTATGTTCAATAGATTCAGCTTCTCTCTTATTTTTACAATTATATTTTTCAATTTCAATCATTGACCAATTATCCCAACCACCATTTTCTCTAATGAATTTATAAACGTAGCGATTATAATTAATAATATTATTTTTATTATAACAATTAGTTTTATGAGAATTTTTTCTTTGTGTGAAATTTTTTGTATGACCAATATAAATATCAGTTATTTGTGGATCTTTACAGCAAAGTTTGTAAATAATAATTTCATATAAATCCGTTTGATTTTCATCCATTATACTATATTATATCTAAGTTTCTTTAAATATTTATTTTTATTTATTTTTATTTATTTTTATTCAATTTTATTTTTATTCAAAAATCTTCTGTAAGATTAAACGCTTCAGATGCGTTAGATTTATTTGCTAATGCATAATCTGACACAACACGTTCAAAGAAATTAGTTTTTCCCTCCAAGCTAATTAAATTCATAAATTCAAAAGGATTGCTAACATTATAAATTTTCTTATAACCAAGTTGAACTGCTAATCTGTCAGCAACAAACTTAATGTATTGTGTCATTAAAACTGAATTCATACCAATTAACTTACACGGTAAAGCCTCACAAATAAATTCAGTTTCAATCTCAACAGCTTCTTTTATAATCTCATGAATACGAGCTTTATCAATCTTCTTTTGAAGTTTACTATATAGAAGAATAGCAAATTCACAGTGAAGTGCCTCATCACGCGAGATAAGCTCGTTTGAAAATGTAAGTCCAGGCATTAAACCGCGCTTCTTCAACCAATATATGCTACAAAATGAACCACTAAAGAAAATACCTTCTACACATGCGAATGCAACTAATCTAGTAGCAAAACTGCTTCTATTATCGTGAATCCACTTTTGAGCCCAATCAGATTTCTTTTTGATACAAGGATAATTACTAATAGCATTAAAGAGGTTGTGTTTTTGTTCTTTATCTTTAATATATGTCTCGATTAAAAGACTATAAGTCTCCGAGTGAATATTTTCCATCGCAATTTGAAATCCATAAAACGCTCTAGCCTCAGCCAATTGAACTTCATTCATAAAACGTGACGCTAAATTTTCTAAAACAATACCATCACTAGCCGCAAAAAATGCCAAAATCATTGAAATAAAATATCTTTCATCATCATTTAAGCTTTCCCAATTTGTTAAATCTTTAGATAAATCAATTTCTTCGGCTCTCCAGAAACAATCAACTTGTTTTTTATACATTTTCCATATGTCATCACATTTGATTGGAAACATAACGAAACGATTATCATCTGGTGCTAGCAATAGTTCACTTGAATTTTTAGACATCCTAAATTATATATATCAAAGATTTTAAATTTGTTTTATTAATAATAAAATAATTGTTTTATTAATAATAAAATAATTGTTTATTTTAAGAATGGCTATTGTTCCTTATGAAGCAAGAATTATTGTTCCTATCAGGGAAAGAGATGAACAATTTATTCAAATTCAAGATTTAATTGACGCAAAGAAAAAAATGTTAATTGACAAACAGAAAAAATTAAGATTTATTTCGAAACAAAATATATTTTTAGAAGCTGTCAAAAACGACTACGCAAAATATTATGATTATATTGCACAACAAAAAAGAGACCAAATTAGAGCACTTAAAGTTCTCGATGAATATATAAAGGACTTAACTCTCTCTGGTAAACTTACAAAACATAATATTGAAGACGCAAAAGAAGAACAATTTAAAATTTTGAATGAAGTAAAATCAATTAAGGAAAATTTAGATTCTATTATTGATAATACAACAGATGTTGAAAATATATTAAATAAAAAGAAAAATAAGTCACATTAAATCAATATATTAAATTTTATATTAGTTTAATATATATGTCAGAACCAGAATTTATTACTAATTTTGAAGCAAGTATGACAAGACTTGCCGATATTAGACGAGGAATTCAATCAAGTATTGATATGAAAGAACAATTCTCAAATAATATAAAAGAAAGCCTTACACAAATTAACAATCGTTTAAAAGATTTAGCACAACAGATATCTACATTAAAACAAACATGTGATAGATTAAAAGTTCAAGTTAATTCTGACACTGCAAATATTAGTGATAAAGATAGACAACTTCAAGAATTACAAGCTAAAATGCAAGAATTACAAGCCAATCATGATGAAGCAATTAGACAATTAAATGCTGAAAAACAACAATTGACAGATGTAGCCAATCAAAAACAACAACAAATTGACCAATTTGAACAACAATTAAGAGATGTTACTACTCAAAAGGATGCTTTAACTAATGAAAAGGATAACTTAACTGCTGAAAGAGATGCTTTAAGAAATGAACTTCAAGGAAATGGTGACCAATCCGCCCAGCATGCTCAGCAAATTCAAGAACTAACAGAACAAGCTCGAAAAAAAGAGGAAGAATTAACTACCAAAATAAACGAATGTGAAGGAAAAATTCAAGGTTTTGAACAACAAATTAGACAGAAAGATGAGGAGATAACTAGATTAAATCAAGAACACGAAAATACACAAGGACAATCTCAAAATGTATCACAAACATTACAACAACAAATTGACCAATTAAAAGACCAGAATGATAAATTAGCTCAAAAAATAATCGCAGCAACTCAAGCTATTCATGATGCTACTGATGATTTAGAACGAATTTCTAATGGTGTTCCAAATGCAGCAACACAACAAGAAGTAAATACATTATTAGATGAAATAGAAAAATCATTTCAAAATATAAGTAATGCTATTCAAGGTCAACGTGCAGATGCAGCACCAAACGGTAAATATTCTGAAGACACGCCAATTACTGTTATTGATATGACAAGTGGAAAACCTATTCAAATACCTTTAAATGTATTAAAGCGACAATTACTAGCAAAGGCTACACAAGTAAGAAGAACTAATCCAAATTCAGAAAATAAATATCAAATTGTCATTGATCAAATAAATCAAGCTATAACGCCAGAACAAATTACTAATATTCTTAGAGGAATAACTATAAAAAATACAGAAAGAGGATTAGAAGTTTCTGGTGGTCGTAGAACTAAAAAAAATAGAAAGCAAAAAGGAGGTTTTACATATAAATCAACCTCTACGCGTAGAATCATTTCATCAACACCAAAATCAAGTAAAAGTTCATATAAGAGAAGTTTTTGATAAGTTAGACATCATACCTTTTAAACTAGGATAATTTAAACAATTATTTGGCCATCTACCATAAATTTCTCTATATTTAAGAGAATTCGGGTTACATCTTCTTGAAATACATAATTTTCCCTCTTTATAAATTTTTTTCCATTTACGTTGGATTATTTTTATCCATACTGTTTTAATAATTGATACACAATGTTCAGATGGTAAATAAATACATTCAGCAATTTCTAACTGTAATGTATTTGAAACAACCTTAAATACATTAATAATATCCATGTTAAGTTGTTTAAATCTTGTATATGTTAAATAATGATTATTCATTTCTTTATTGGCTGGACCATGAAGTAATATATTATATTTTTCACAGAGAACAATATTAAATTTAGTTAAGCTATGCTCTTCTGGTTCAAAAACAAAATTATTGTATTCATCATAAATTTCATCCAATGAATCATTATCACTTTCTTCTTCGGAAGAAGTATCCATACTATTATTATTATTTCATTGATTTATTATTATAATATTTAATCAATTTTTTTAAATATTATATATATATAATGAAACTTAATGCATCAGTAAGTAAATTTTTAACCAATAAGTGGGTTTTAAATATTGTTGCTTTTTTAGCTTTATTTAATGTTATTGGATATATGGTAATTGGAAATTTTAACATAGTATTATATTTTGTTGTATTTGCTGTCTTAGTTAGATACTTTAGTAAAAATATGACTATTGTTTTAGGTGTTCCATTAATTATTACGAATTTATTAGCACTTAGTGGTGGTATGATTGAAGGTATGGAAAATAATACTACAAATAAATCTAATAACACAGAAATAAATGAATCAACAGAACCATCGACATCTGAAACAAATACACCTAGAAAAGAAGAGAACAAAAATAAAGATAGTAAATCAAGCCAAGGTCTTCAAATGCACAATATTGATAATCCTGATCATGATACAACAAATAATGCTGCTCAATCAACAGGAGGTGAACAACAAGGGTTTGAAACAGGAAGAAAAAAAAATAGAGGTTATGAAATAGATTATGCGACTACTATTGAAGATGCGTATGACCAGTTAAATGGTATTTTAGGAAGTGATGGTGTCCAACGTTTAACTTCTGATACTCAAGGTTTAATGAAACAACAAATGCAATTAGCCAAAGCTATGGAAAGTATGCAACCTATGGTAGAGTCTATAGCTCCAATGGTAAAAAACTTACAAGGAATGATGGGAAAAATGGGTGATGGAAAAGAAGGACTTAATGGACTAATGGATTTAGCAAAAAAATTCACTGGCCAAGCGGCTCCTCTTGAACAATGAAAATAAATAAGTATTTTAATATTATAATTATATAATATGAAAAAATGTCCTCCAGGTGTAATTTGTATTGAAAATTATTCAATGTTTTTTATAGTTATTTGTGTTTTTATTTTGATTTATTTGATTTATACAACCACAATTAAGCAAAATGTTGTTGTTAATAATTCACTATCAGAAAAAATAGTTATAAAGGATACAACTAGAGAGAACTCAGGATGGAATGGATTGTTTGATGGTTGGATACCAAGTTGGCCATACACTAATTTACCATCTGATCCTTTATTAAACCCATATGCGCCACCACTTCGAGATGAAAGATATTTTATTCCTGGATTTCCTCCCACAGGGAGAGGTGTTCCTCCAGGAGCTGTTCCTATTAATATATCAACTAATATTGGTGCGGTAGATACTCAATATAGACAACTTGGAATAATGACTGCTACAAATTCTAAGGGAAAAATAATTCCATTAATGGGTCGACCATTATTTACTAATAGAGACAAGTGGCAATATTATACTAATAGTGATCAACAAAATAGCGTGAGATTACCTGTTTCAAGAAATGGTAAAAGTTGTACAAATGAATATGGATGTGATAAATTGTTTAATGGAGATACGGTTTATGTAGAAGGTATTAATGAACCATATAGAGTTACCTTATATGATAATGATACAATTAAGTATTTACCGTTTATTTAGAATATTCACAACTGAACGCCAAATAATAGTGCAATAAAATAAAGTATTAATAAGTCTATAATAAATATAATTGTAAAATGATATATTTTTCTCTGAGAAAAATGAATTATTTCATTATTTGGTTGAGCTTTATTCCATTCACTTTCTAATATTTTTAAAAATTCATAACATAACAATCCTGAAATAAATATCAATGAGGTTCTTAATGCATGTAAAAAAAATCTGAGATGTTCAATTTTGTTTAACATATATATATATATATATATATTAAACAACATAATTATATTTTTTTTGTTCTATTTTTATTTATTAATCTAAATCGTCTTGTTCGTTTAAATTTTCTACCACCTGTTTTTGCCATTATTTCAACTGCTTCATTAACCGCATCAAATCCATCTTGAGGCTTCTCTCCAACTTGAGATGATACCATATTTTCTGTTACCTTTTCTGAAACGGTATCTGTTATATAGTCTACAACTTGGGATAATGATTGTATTAGTTGTTCTTTATCTGGATGTTTATTTATATTTTGTTCGTTGGTATCAATAGGTAGAACTTCAGTTGGAGTATTTAAATTTTCTTCAGTTGGAGTAATTAAATTTTCTTCAGTTGGAGTAATTAAATTATCTTCAGTTGTTGTAACCATATTTTCTTCAGTTGGAGTATTTAAATTTTCTTCAGTTGGAGTATTTAAATTTTCTTCAGTTGGAGTATTTAAATTTTCTTCAGTTGGAGTAATTAAATTTTCTTCAGTTGTTGTAACCATATTTTCTTCAGTTGGAGTATTTAAATTTTCTTCAGTTGGAGTAATTAAATTTTCTTCAGTTGGAGTAATTAAATTTTCTTCAGTTGGAGTAATTAAATTTTCTTCAGTTGGAGTAATTAAATTATCTTCAGTTGGAGTAATTAAATTATCTTCAGTTGGAGTAATTAAATTATCTTCAGTTGTTGTAACCATATTTTCTTCAGTTGGAGTAATTAAATTTTCTTCAGTTGGAGTAATTAAATTTTCTTCAGTTGGAGTATTTAAATTTTCTTCAGTTGGAGTATTTAAATTTTCTTCAGTTGGAGTAATTAAATTTTCTTCAGTTGGAGTAATTAAATTTTCTTCAGTTGGAGTAATTAAATTTTCTTCAGTTGGAGTATCTACGTTTTCCTGAGTTGTTGTAACTGGTAATTCTTCAGTTGTTGTATCTATGTTTTCCTGAGTTGTTGTAACTGGTAATTCTTCAGTTGGAGTAATAACATTATCACGTTCTCCACCTCCCTTACGTTTTAAAGTTTTTCTAGCTAAATTTAAATGTTTCTTATTTCTAAATGTTCTTCTTTTATTTGATAACTTTCGTCTTTTAGGTTTCTTAAAACTCTGTCTCTTTTTGTTGTATAATTTTGATATTTTACCTTTAGTTAATTTCATTCTATATAAATAAATTAATATTTTTATTTATATACTTATATTAATGAGTAATAAAAATATAAATATATCTTCACAAAATGTTGTTGGAAAATGTGATTTAAAATGTTCTTATGCATTTAAATATTCTGAAAGTAATTCAACCGCAAAAAATAATGGCGTGGCGATAGGTTTAACATATGATAGTAGAAGCATTCCTCCAGTATTTTATAATAACGAAAAGTATCAAGTTTCAAATATAATGATAACTTCGCCTTCAATTCATGTATTTAATGGTTCTTCAATGCCTGGTGAAATAATTATAGAACATATTCCGATAAAAGGTGGTAATCAGCTAAATGTATGTATTCCATTTACATCATCATCAGAATCATCAACTGCAGCGAATATATTAACAGATATAATAAATAAGGTTGCAACAAATGCACCGAGTGAAGGAAATTCAACAAATTTAAACATATCAAATTTTAGTCTCCAAAATATTGTTCCAAGAAAACCATTTTTTGCTTATTCAAATAAAAGCAATGACTACATAGTTTTTGGTTCAAGCGAAGCAATTCCACTTAGTTCATCAACAATAAAAACATTACAAAAAATAATTAAACCTTTTGCTTTATCAACGCCAGGAGACAAACTATTTTATAACTCAAAAGGTCCTATTTCAGGAGTTCAAATAGGCGATGGGCTATATATATCGTGTCAACCAACTGGTTCTTCAGAAGAGGAAACCGCAGTAACATATGATAAGAATTCATCGAGTGTTGATTTTTCAAATATTTATGAAAGTCCAGTATTTAAATTAATTATTATGATAATTATAGGATGCATACTATTTTTAGTAGTATTTTATGGAATAAGTACATTTTATAATTATTTAACATCTGATGCAATAAAAATTCCAGAATTTCCAAAATTTTCTTAAATTAAATATTCTTATTTAATTAGATCTATTTAGAATTGCGGCATCGTATAAATTGTTAAGTAAAGGTTTGTATGAAGCAGATGTTAGTGAAGAACCAGAACGAACTATAGGGGCCATTTTAGAGACAACTTCTTGTTCTAAAGTATAAGGAAATTGATTGAAAGCACTAAACTGAGACATCTTCTTTTGTTCAGATGGAGCATATGCTTGAAGAGCGCCTAAACCAGTTGTCTCGGTTGAACGACGCATTAAATCAAACGCAACTAAAGCAGCAACAACTGCCAAAATAGGGTTGGTATTCATAAATAAATATACAACAACTAAAATAATTACAACCTTACCAATAATATTATCAACTAAATTAGCAACAATATCAGGTGTCTTAAATCCCATTACTAAATAAATAATCATTAAGATCACCAAAATAAATTCACCCATGTGCTCTTTTTTTAAAAGTTCTGTGAAACTATCCATATATCATATTTATAGATTTTATTTTGAAAGACGTTATTTAAACAACATAAAAACAATATTCTAAATATATAAAGTATGAATACCTATCTTGGTCAAAAAGGATACACAATACCTAAAAGCGAATTAAGTATTGAAAAACAAAAACAAATAAGAAATGATTTAATGATAAAACCATTTACAATGGGTGCACCTGTAAATGATATGAAAATATTTCCAGCTTATAGGGAATCAGCAAACAAGTTTTATGTTCCTCATTATTATGGAATAGAAAAATATGGACTACCTAAAGAATATAAGATTACTGAAGGAATAGATATAAATTTAGAATTTAATGGAGAATTACGTACAGGCCAAATTCCCGTTGTTGAAACTTATATAAATCATGTTAATAGAGTTCATTTTGGAGGTGGTCTTTTAGAGCTTCCATGTGCTTTTGGAAAAACTTGTCTTGCACTTAATATAATCTCACGATTAAAGAAAAAAACATTAATTATTGTTCATAAAGAATTTTTAATGAACCAATGGATAGAGAGAATTGGACAATTCCTACCTTGTGCAAGAGTAGGTAAAATTCAAGGACCAATTATAGATATAGATGATAAGGATATAGTTATTGGAATGTTACAAAGTTTATCAATGAAAGAATATCCAGCTTCATTATTTGATAGTTTTGGTCTAACTATAATAGATGAAGTGCATCATATATCGAGTGAAGTATTCTCAAACGCACTATTTAAATTAGTGACAAAATATATGCTTGGATTATCAGCTACTATGAATAGAAAGGATGGAACAACATCTGTATTCAAAATGTTTTTAGGTGATATTATTTTTAAAGGTAAAAGAGATGAAGAGAGAGATGTTACTGTTAGAGCAATTGAATATAATGTAGATGATGATGATTTTAACGAAGTTAAGTTAGATTATAGAGGAAAACCACAATATAGTACAATGATTTCTAAATTATGTGAATATAATAGAAGAAGTGAATTTATCTTAAAGGTTCTCTCTGATATGTTAAAAGAAAATCCAAATCAACAAGTAATGATATTAGCTCATAATAAGAATTTGCTGAAATATTTACATGATGCGATTGAAAATAGAAATATAGCAACAGTGGGTTATTATGTAGGAGGAATGAAAGAAAAGTCTCTTAAAGAAACAGAATCAAAAAAGGTAGTAATAGCTACTTATGCAATGGCTTCAGAGGCATTAGATATAAAAACTCTGACTACTCTTATAATGTCAACTCCAAAAACAGATATTGAACAAAGTGTTGGGCGTATACTTAGAGAGAAACATAGTAGTCCAATTGTAGTTGATATTGTTGACAGTCATGATTTATTTAAAAATCAGTGGAGAAAACGTAAAACATTTTATAAGAAGGAAAATTATAAAATAATTTATACGATTAGCACAAATTATTCAACTGATTATTCAAAATGGACATCTATTTATACTCCAAATCCTAGCGGAGTTAAAGAGTGTAAACCCAAAAAATCAAAAAAAGAGTTATCAGTCAAAAGCAATAGTTCAACTGATAAAAATATTGGACACGATTCTGAACCAGAAGACGATAATGACGAACCAGAACCTGTAACAAAAACGGACAAATATATGAGCGAGGTATGTTATCTTAAATTAAATAATATTTAAAGACAATTATATTATATTATAAATGTCTAAAAGAAATTATATTAATCTATTTAAACAATTTAACAATGTTGACCATACAACAGATATGATTAGTAAAAGTGTTTTTGAAATTACGAAAAATAGGTATAAAAATCCAAATGATTTGATTAAGTTTAATATCTCAACCTATAAAAATTTATATAGAGATTGGGGTGAATTAGGAATTTTTAATCATAAAGATAATGAAATTTCTCCATTGACCTATGGATTAATAAACTATAATATTGAAAAGATTGATTCCAGTTTGCGGTCTGCATATTCAGTTCAATCATCATTGGTTATAAATCCAATAGAAAAATTTGGTAGTGAAAACGTAAAGAATAAATATTTAAATAAATTATATTCTGGAGAACATATAGGTTGTTTTGGACTAACGGAACCAGATTCAGGTTCAGATCCAGCAAGTCTTACAACAAAAGCAGTCGAATATAGAGATTATTATATAGTAAATGGAAGTAAGACTTGGATAACTAATTCACCTATTGCTGATATATTTATCATTTGGTGTAAAGATGAAAATGGAAAAATAATAGGTCTTGTTACTGAAAGAAAAGAAGGTATTCAAACACCTACATTAGTTGACAAAATGTCTTTATTAGCATCTCCTACAGGTCAAATTTTTTTTAATAACGTTAGAATTCCAAAAGAAAATAAATTAAATGTGATAGGACTAAAGGGCCCTTTCGATTGCCTTAATAAAGCAAGATATGGTATTTCATGGGGAGTTGTTGGTGCTATGGAAGATATAATTAATACTACAATTGATTATACGGAAAACAGAAAACAATTTTCAAAAAAATTAAATAATTTTCAACTTATTCAAAACGATTTAGTAAATTGTATTCAGTTATATAATAATTCTTTAAATAATTCATTTGCTTCATTAAATTGTATTAAATCGTTTGATGATTTAAAAGACAATGTTGGATTAATATCTTATCTTAAAAAAGTGAATTGTGAAAATGCTTTGGTGGTATCAAGAATTTGTAGAGATATATTAGGTGGTAATGGAGTATCTAATTCTTATAATATTTTTAGACATTTAATAAACTTAGAAGCAGTAAATACATATGAAGGTACAAAAAATATACATAATTTGATTATGGGTAGGGAATTTCTTGGAGAAAATGCATTTACATAAAAAATTGATTTAAAATAAATATATTAATAATTATAACATAAAGTATGATAATGATAGTGACAACTAATATAAATAAGTTTTTAAATAAATTTCTAGTAATTTTCAATGTAAAACCACGTGTTATACATTTGGGAAGATGGAATATAGAAAATTGTAATAAACGAATTAATAAAAAAATAGATTTAGCAAATGAAGATCACTCTGGGCCATATGGAAATAATTTAATTAAAGAGAATACGATATTAATTTATTATGACGTCTAATGCGTTTTATTTACCTCATTCTTTAGTATTAGGAGCAAAAAGAAAAAATCTTAATTTTTATATAGTCAAAATTATATAAAAATATTTATCGTGTAAAATTTGTTTAATGACCTTTTGATGGAAAACCAATTTTCGTGTAGTGATTATAATTATCAATACAATTTACACAGTTAGATAGAGGTGTAATTGGTGGAGGATTCGCAAGTGCTAATTGACTGGAAGGTAAATTAATTCCAGCAACTTGATAGGTAGGTGTGAATGGCATGTTATTTTGATATTGAGCATAACCACCGAGTTGGCGTTTTCTGCGACCACCTGCTAATTTTCGTGATAATCTTCTTGAAATATTTCTTCTACGTCCTCTTGATAATTTACGAGATAGAGTTCTAGACGCAGCTTTTTTTCTAAGCATTGTTCTTAAATGTTTAATTTTTCTACTTCCGGCCTTCATTCTCTTATAATGTTTAGTGATATTTTTTATTTTTCTTTTAAGTTTTTTAGCTCCTCCCTTAAATAAACAAATACCAGGCACAACTCCTGCTGCTGCATCAACGTTACTTTTGGCTCCGGCTAAACCAGGAAGAGGTCCGGGTGGACTTCCAGGAATTTCATTACTACCAAATCTTCCTGCATATTGTGAATTGTCAACATTAACATAACTACCATTAATATTGCTTAATGGAGTAATATTACTATAACCTAAATTAGACGCTCCTGAACCAGCTGACATATATATATATATATACTGTATATAATTTATTTATAATATTTGATTGGTTTGGTAAGAAGTTTATTCATTACATTTTTAATATCAAAAGATTTTGACGGCATACTT
>Ga0247831_1004393_pt1 | contig 18903 bp, 17 predicted proteins | sample LaCruzMarch2015__9_FD_192406 | JGI IMG/M metagenome (GOLD analysis project Ga0247831, IMG submission 192406) | Freshwater microbial communities from meromictic Lake La Cruz, Castile-La Mancha, Spain - LaCruzMarch2015_1m | ecosystem: Environmental > Aquatic > Freshwater > Lake | place: Spain... | reverse complement strand
ACAGACCCTCAAATGACTCGCTTTAATATTTCATTGGAGGAAGGTGTTGATATGATTTTATTTGCAGTTGAAAATGCAATTGGAGGTGAAATATTTGTTCCCAAAATCCCGTCTTACCGAATAATGGATGTTGCCGAAGCGGTTGCTCCAGGTGTAAAAACTGAAATAGTTGGTATTCGTCCAGGTGAAAAAATGCACGAAGAAATGATTACAAATTCCGATTCGTTCAATACCGTTGATTTGGAAAAATACTTTGCAATTCTTCCCCAAGCAAATTCGAAAATACAAGCGTATTATGAAAGCAAAGGCGGCAAATTGGTAGAACCAGGGTTCTGTTATAATTCAGGAACTAACGACAAATGGTTAAGTGTTGAAGAAATAAAAAGCCTCATATTCAATAAAGTTTATTAATTTTTTTATTAAAAAGAATTATGAAGAAAAAAGAAACTGATTTTTTACTTGATGTTTATATTCATGGTGAAACAATTAACCTTTGTGTCCCAACTATTCAATACGCAAGTGATTCAACATGGTATTCTTGGCTCAACGACTTATATGTAACAAGATTTTTGGAACAAGGTCTCGAAGTTAATACGCCAGAAAAACAAGTAGAGTTTTACAAAAGTCTAGCTAGTTCGAATCGTTTAAGCTTAATAATTAGCGATAAAGAGAATTATATCGGAACAATTTCACTTTCAGGAATTAATCTAGTTAAAAAAACTTGCGAAATTGCTCTGCTTTTTGGAGAAAAATCCCACCAACCAAATTCAGAAATGATGGCACTAGAAGCAATGGCCAGGTTAACTACTTTTGCTTTTGATCAAATGGGAATAGAACGGATTTCTGCAGGACAGCATCATAAACTTCTTAAATGGCAACAAAAGCTTGAACTTATTGGTTACAAAATTGAAGGCATAAAAAAAACTGGGTTTAGAAAAGGGCGCGAGGTAGCAGACGGAGTTTCTATCGCAATCACATCCGAAGAATATAATAGCATTACTTCTAAAAGAAAAGCATTATGGGATGATGTTGATTCAATGAGAACAAGAGTTTCAAAATTACCTGCAAATCCTATCGTAAATAAGCTTAGGGAATTTTATGACACAGAAATTAAAAATTATTATACCCATATCTTTAATCTTTAAACCAAATGAAAGGCCAGTTAAGTTATCAGCAGATTATTTCATTTAACAGCGATGTTGTTAAGGAATTTGCCAAAATTACAGGAGACCTAAACCCTATTCATATAAATGAAGATTTTGCTTCGACTTCGCCATTTAAAAAACCCATTGTTCATGGCTTCTTAGCAGGTTCAATATTCTCGAAAATTCTTGGAATGAATCTACCAGGAGAAGGCTCCATTTATCTTTTTCAAGATATGAATTTCTTAAAACCAATTTTTTATGATGTTGAATATTTAGCAGAAGTAATTGTTGAAGAGATTGACTTTGTAAAATCAAAAATCACATTAATCACTCGAATTTATAGCTTAGATCGCTCTATAATTTGCATTGAGGGTACTGCAAAAATTAAAAATTCAGATTGGGTCAAAAAGCAGCAGGAAACTAACAATTGATTCTTTTATCAAAATGACAAGTAAAATTTCTAAGCTTGCAATAGGTACTGTTCAATTCGGCATTCCTTATGGGATTAATAACTCTAAAGGTATTCCTGATCAAAATGAATTGGATGCAATCTTTTCGACAGCTAAGTTAAATGATATTTGCAAATTTGACACAGCAATTGCATATGGAAACGCCGAAGAACGTATTAGTCCATTTTTATTTAGAGGAGCTCAAGTAATTAGCAAGTTCCCAACAACTACTACGCCCCAAAGTCTTGCTTTAGAATTAAGTGATTCTCTTAAACGTTTAGGCCAAAATAATCTTTATGGTTTTATGGCACATGATGCCGATTTATTGCTCAAACAACCTAAATTATGGACAGAATTAATTCGACTACAGGCCGATAATTTGATAATCAAAAAAGGATATTCACTTTATCATCCTGAACAATTAGAAAAACTTATAGATGTTGGATTCATTCCTGAAATTGTTCAGGTTCCCTTTAATTTGCTTGATCGTCGATTTGGTTCCTCTATGAAGAAACTACATGAAATGGGCGTAGAGATTCACGTTCGTTCAGTGTTTTTACAAGGTTTATATTTAATGGATTTCACAAAATTGCCAGATATACTTCAACCTATTGCTTTTGAATTAAAACAACTTAATCATATAGCCGATTCAGAGAATTTGAGTATGTTGGCTTTGGCATTGAATTTTGCTATCCAAAACCCAGATATTGACCAAGTAGTGATTGGCGTAGATTCAGCTGAGCAATTACGAATGAATCTAAAGGCTCTTAATTCCTGGGATGATAAAAAAAACACTATTTTTGACCAATTAATGCAGCTAACCTGCTCGCGCCCGGAGCTGCTTATCCCTTCCAATTGGAAATGAAAGTTATAGGTATTACTCAAGCAAGAATGGGCTCTTCCCGATTACCTGGTAAAGTGATGCTAGAAGCTGGTGGAAAAACATTGCTAGAGCACCATTTAAGTAGAGCCAAACAATCCAAGAAAGTGGATTGTTGGATACTTGCCACAACACTAGAGCCCGGTTCAGAGGCTATTGCAGCTATTGGTGAAAAACTCAATATTCATGTATATCGTGGCAGTTCTGAAAATGTGCTCGACCGATTTTATCAAAGTGTTAAGGATTTGAGACCCGATTATGTTGTTAGAATAACGTCCGATTGCCCGTTGATTGATCCTAAATTAATTGATCTTGCAGTTGACACGGCAATTCAGAATAAGCTAACTTATTATTCGAATTCCAATGGTGATACATTACCAGATGGTATGGATACAGAAGTTTTTACATTTGAAAGCCTTGAAAAAGCTTGGAAAAATGCAGAATTAGCAAGCGATTTAGAACATGTTGTACCTTATATTCGAAGAAATGCTGAGCGTAAATTATTGTCTTCCTATCCAAAAGAGTGGAAGAAATATGAATCAATTCGTTTAACCGTCGACGAATTTGTTGATTATGAATTAATTCTGAAGTTAATTGAAAAATATGGTGATGATCAAGATTGGCTCACTTATGCAAATGCAGTATTATTAAACTTTGATTTGATTGCAACAAATCAACATATCATAAGAAACGAAGGCTATATGAAAAACGTTTTTCAGGAGGTAGAACTCCGCAAAGTCACAAACTTTATAAAATCGGATGAATACCGAGCTCAAATTCATAATTTAATACCAGGAGGAGCACACACTTACTCCAAAGGAGATGACCAATTCCCTTTGCTTTCTCCAGCGGCATTTACACATGGGAAAGGTTCTCATGTATGGGATCCTGATGGAAATGAGTATTTAGATTGCTCCATGGGTCTGACTTCCGTAACTCTTGGCCATGCATTCACCCCTGTTATTGATGCTGTTAGATTAGAATTAGAGAATGGCGTAAATTTTCAGCGACCTTCTGTTTTAGAAAAAGTTGCTGCAGAAAAGTTCCTTGCTCTCTTACCTCAGCATGATATGATTAAGTTTGCAAAAAATGGTTCAATAGTAACTACAGCAGCTGTTAAACTTGCCAGAGCTAAAACAGGGAGAAAGCTTGTGGCGTTTCCTGGAGATCATCCATTTTACAGCTATGACGATTGGTTCATTGGTAAAACGGTTTGTAATAAAGGAGTTCCTGAAGAAATTTCAAATTTATCAGTCACTTTCAGCTCTTGCAATCTCGCATCATTGGAGGCGCTATTTGAACAATACCCAAATCAAATTGCTTGTGTTATTAGCGAGCCTGAAAAAAACCAATGTGGAAACGGGTGTTCGTGTTCAATTTCACCAGGAGAATTTTTAAAGAAAGCGATTGAATTAACCCAAAAAAATGGAGCTTTATTCATTCTTGATGAAATGATTACAGGATTTAAAACCGAATTACCTGGCTCAATAAAGAAATACAACCTTAAACCAGATATGGCTACATGGGGGAAAGGGATTGCAAATGGCTTTTCATTTTGTGCATTAACTGGAACAAGAGAGGTTATGGACCAAGGGTCTATTTTAAATAAAGGAGCAGAGAAGGTTTTTCTAATTTCTACAACCCATGGTGGTGAAACACATAGCTTAGCAGCTGCAATAGCTTGTATAGATTTTTATCAATCGAATAATGTAATTAATTACCTACATCAAACTGGCAGTCAAATTATTGAACTATCAAATTATATAATTAAATCAAATAATCTAACATCTAATATTCAGGTTACGCCTTGTAATTGGATGCCTACATTTTCATTTAAAGATTCGCTAGGTGAAATTTCTCCTGGCTTTAGAACATTGTTTATGCAAGAAATGATTTCAAGAGGGGTTCTGTTTCAAGGTATTTTTGTACCTAATTTTTCTCACAGCCAAGAAGATATCTTTTATTTCATTGCTGCTTTTGAACAATCTTGTTTGATATATAAAAAAGCCTTGGCAGAGGGATTTGAAAAATATCTCAAAGGAGAGCCTGCCAAAGCCGTTTTTAGAAAGTACCTCTAAATTACTATGTATTTGTAAGATATAAGATTATTATGAAACAGCCTATTCCATATGGTCGACAAAACATAACCGACGAAGATATTAATGCAGTTACCGATATTCTTCGAGGTGAATATTTAACACAAGGACCCAAAATTACTGAATTTGAACAGGCCTTTGCAAAATATATTGGGTCAAAATATGCAGTTGCCGTTTCTAATGGAACAGCCGCTTTGCATATGAGCGCGCTTGCTTTAAACGTAAATGAAAGCTCAAGAGTGATAACGGCTCCAATAACATTCGTAGCATCAGCCAATTGCATTCGTTACTGCGGTGGCCAGATATGGTTTGCAGATATTGATTCTGAAACTTTCACTTTAAGCTTGCAAAAAACTAGGGAACTTTTAGAGTCTAAACCTAAAGGTTTCTTTAGTGGAATTATACCTGTGGATTTTGCTGGATTGCCAGTTAATCTTGAAGCATTTCGTTCATTAGCCGACGAATTTGAATGTTGGATAATTGAAGACGCTTGTCATGCACCGGGCGGAAGTTTCTTGAATTCTCATTCGGAGCGCGTTTTATGTGGAAGCGGGAAGTATGCCGAATTATCTATTTTCTCATTTCACCCAGTAAAACATATTGCGGCAGGTGAAGGAGGAATGATTACGACAAATGACGAGTCATTGTACAAACAGTTACTTCGTTTGCGAACTCATGGAATTACACGTGAAAGCGAATTATTAGTGGAAAACCATGGAGCATGGTATTATGAAATGCTTGAGCTTGGTTATAATTATCGCATTACTGATTTCCAAGCAGCACTTGCCTTAAGCCAATTAAATCGTGCTGATTCAGGCCTTAAACGTCGCCAAGAAATTGCCAATCGGTATACGGAAGCATTTGCAAAAACAGGAATTGAAATTCCATTTATACAAGAAGGTACTCAGCATGCATGGCATTTGTATGTTATTCGGATAGACAATCGCAAAGCACTTTATGATTATCTCCGAACCAAAAATATATTCTGTCAAGTACATTACATTCCAGTTCATACCATGCCGTATTACAAACAGTTCGGCTGGAAAAAAGGAGATTTCCCTTTATCAGAAGCTTATTATGATAAATGCCTCAGCCTTCCTATGTATCCTACACTTACTAATAATCAGCAAGATTATGTCATACAATGTGTACTCTTTGGTATTAATCAGATAATCTGATAAATGAAACCCGACTTGTTTTTAAGAGCTGATGGAAGTATAAATGTTGGATATGGGCATGTTTACCGTTTGCTAGCTCTTGGCCAAATTCTTAGTCCTTATTTTACAATCCATTTCGTAACTAGAACAAATGACAATAAACTTCTTCATGCAATTTCAGAAAATTTCCCTGATATTATTCGGATTGAAGAAGATCCCGATAATGAAATATTAAACAATGAATGGGATTTTCTAAAAAAACCAGCTCTAATTATTTTAGATGGTTATAAATTTCACACTGATTATCAAGATTCTATTCTTCGAGCAAAACATTTTCTAATTTTTATAGATGATATCCAATCTCAAAAATATCATGCTCACCTAGTTATTAATCATGCTCCCGGTTTAAGTGCTGGGAATTTTTCTGAGCATTCCGTAGAAGATTTTTACTTGGGGCCAAGCTTCTCTATCTTACGTAAGGAGTTTCTCGATGCAGCTAAAACCAGTATAAAGGTTCCTGAAAAAAATAATGTATTTATTTGCTTTGGGGGAGGGGTTCAGAATCAGCGATTATGCGAAATCCTTGATGTTCTTATTGATATAGATTCATTGGATAGTATTCATGTTCTTCTAGGCAATGAAGTTTATGCCCCTGAAAAGTATTCGATTAACCCCAAAATAACATTTTATTCAAGCCTTTCCGCTGCTGAGATAATTGTAATAGTGAAGAATTGCTGCTTAGCGATTACCTCTGCAAGCACAATTAGTTACGAAATGGCTAGTGTTGGAATACCATTATTTATTGAGCAAACAGCAGATAATCAATCGAATATATTTAAGGGGATGATAGAACTCGAAGTTGCTAAACCATATAAAGCGAAGTCGATTCAAGATTTTTTTGCAGAAACTTCAAGTCCGATCTCACATTACTTTAGTACTTTTGTTACCGTTCAACGTAAAGTTTTCGATGGGAAATCAGATGAACGCCTTGCCAAACATATTTTAGAAATTTATGCCAAATTTATTTCCAGGTCTTCCAATAGGTGACAATTTTCCTGTTTTAGTTATTGCAGAATTGGGATCAAACCACAACGGAAGTCTCGACATTGCAAAAAAACATATTGACGTAGCCGTTGAGGCTGGCTGCAATTCAGTAAAATTTCAGTTTCCATTTGCCAATGAAGGTTATCCTCCAGGAACTCGATTTGGTGACATTTATGGAGATATTGAAATTGGAAATTTGATTAAGAAAAACGAAGTTAGTATAGAGCTAGCCCGAGGCATGAATGATTATGCCCGAGCTCATGGATTGCTTACCGGGTCTTCTGGAGATGGCTATCAAGCACTGGCGATGATGAAAGAATTGAAATTCGATTTTCTAAAGATTCCCTCTTTTACCATTTCACATATTCCACTCTTAAAGGAGATGGAAAAATTAAAACTTCCAGTAATTTTAAGTACAGGAAGGCATACAATAGGCCAAACTGATGAGGCAGTAAGGACTCTTCCAAATAGTCTTGCAGGTGTTCTTCATTGCATTTCTGCATATCCTACTCCTTTAGATCAGCTAAATTTATCTACGATACCATTTCTGAAGCAAGCATTCGATACAAATATTGGATTCTCAGATCATTCTTTAGATCCCATTAAAGGTCCTGGATTGGCAGTTGCATTGGGAGCAAGAATAATTGAAAAGCATTTTACACTCGACAGGAATATGCAAGGGCCAGACCATTTTTACGCACTTGAACCTAATGAGTTAAAAGCAATGGTAGATGAAATAAAAAAGGTGGATTCAGACCCTAGATATGCTGAAAGCTTGAAGAACAGATCGGATTATAGAGAAATGTTAGGAACTCCAAAAAATGGACTTGTTCAAGCCGAGGAAGCATTCTTCTCTAAAACACGTTTAGGCTTGTATTATACTGGTGATTTTGAAAAAGGGCACCGTCTAAAATTCGAAGACATTAGGGTATATCGCTGTGCTGACACTGAGCCAGGATTACATCCACGATTTATGGAGAACTTAATTGGTGCAAAAATTAATAAAGATGTTGAAGCCGCAAATGCTACTTCATGGGCTGATGTAATTGATTATAATTAGATGATGAGAAAGTACAGAATAATCGGAAAAGGAGGGCTTTTTTCTATTATTCGAGAGGTAATGATGAATCAAGCAGAATATGATGGTTATTATGATGACATTCAGGGAAATCCTTTAGATGGATATTTAGGTAAGCTAACTGATTTGAATTCAGAGGATAATGTTGATTATTTTATTGCCATTGGAGGAGAACATAATATGCTCCTTAGAGCTAAAATTCTAATCAATCTTACCCATCAAAACAGAATTAGAATGAATTGCATTTCTCCAATTTCTTATATTTTCAAAAATGCCTTATTGGGAAGTGGAAATATTATTCTGCCATTTTCTCATATCGGCTCTCAATGCAGAATTGGCTCTGGGAATATAATTTTTTCACATGTCAATATAGAACATGATTCTGTTATAGGTAACAATGTTAATATAGCTCCTGGGGTAAAAACCGGAGGAGGATGTACAATAGGTAATAATGTTTTCATTGGTGTTGGCAGTACAATAAGCGATAGTGTTTCAATTGGGAATAATACATTAATTGGGGCAGGAAGTCTTGTTCTTAAAGACATTCCTGAAAACTCTTTGGTTTATGGTTCCCCTGCTAAAGTTATTGGTGTAAATACTAAATACAGAGAAATCTACTGAGATGTACGATCCAAGTATAATAGTTCATAATAAACCCTCACTTTCAGAGGAGGAGGTCGAGGCTATTGCAAAACCAATTCAATCAAATTGGGTCGCCTCAGGTCCAATCACAAAAATATTTCAAAAAGAATTCAGCGAATATATTTCTGGTAGAAGCTCTCAAAGATTATCATTTGCCTGTTCAAATGGTACCTCAGCCTTGTTTTTAGCTTTAATTGCAATTGATATTCATCCAGGTGATGAAATAATTATTCCTTCTTATACATGCAGCGCACTATTAAATGCAATTAACATGTGTGGAGGTAAGGCAGTACTTTGTGACTCACAAGTTGATAATCCAAATCCTAGTAAAGATGAAATTTCAAAAAAAGTAAGCGCACTAACAAAAGCAATTATTGTTACACATAGTTTCGGAATACCTTCCCCAGTAATAGAAATTTCTACTCTGGGGATTCCAATTATTGAAGATTGTTGTCAAGCACTAGGCACAATTATAAATGGGAAAAAGACTGGAAATTTTTCTTCAATTGCTGTGTATTCATTTTTTGCCTCTAAAATGATTACAACAGGTAACGGAGGGATGATTTCTACTACCAATCCTGTGTTTGCCCAAAGAATTGAAGATTATCTCGATTTTGATGGAAGACTGGAATATAAACACAGATTCAATCTTCAGTTTAGTGATTTACAGGCAGCTATGGGAAGAGTTCAGCTAGAGAAATTACCTTCCTTTATTTTAAAAAGGAAGAATCATGCTCAAGCTTATATAAAGATTTTAATTGGCAGCAGAAATCTCTCTTATTTCCATGAAACAACAGATGAAGAATTCAATCATTATCGCTTCATATTAAAATTCCAAAGTTTCGAGTCACTTCTAATAGCAAAGAATTTCTTTCTTCATAAAGGCATTCAAAGTATTCTACCAGTTGAGAAATTTGAACTTTTACATACTTATCTTGCACAAGATCCTAAAGATTTTCCAAATGCAGAAAAATTTGCAGCGACCTGCTTGTCGATTCCTGTGTATCCTGCTTTACAGGAGGAAGAATCTAGGAGGATTGAAAATGCTCTAATAGAATTAATTTCATGAAAATATTGACAGCACACCAACCAGCATATTTACCATGGTGCGGTTTGATGCACAAGATTGCAATTGCAGATGTATATGTATATATGGATGATGTTAAGTATTCCAAAAGTGATAAATTCATTAATAGAAATTATATCAAGAATCCAAATGGCAAGCAATTGTTAACACTTCCTTTAAAAACAGGCGGCTCTGATAATTTTCTGGTTAAAGACCTTGAAATTGATGATCCTAGAAAGCACCTCAAAGCGCATTTCAATAATATTAGGCAGAATTATATCAAGTCTGCTTTTTTTAAAATGTATGAGACTCAAATCAAAGAAATCTATGATAGACCTTATTTATATTTAAAGGATATTTCTTATGATCTGTTGGTTTTTATTGCTCAAGCCTTAGGTATTCAAACACAATTTGTAAAGGCCACTAATCTCGAAATCGGTACTTCAAAAAATCAATATTTGATTGATTTATGTAAAAAGTTCAATTGCAATATGTATATTTTTGGAGCACAAGGTAGAGATTATGCAGATGCTGAAATTTGGTCAGAAAATAACATTTCGATTGAATTTCAAGATTACAAGCATCCTGAATACAAACAAATGTTTGGTGGTTTTGAGCCTTATTTAAGTGTTTTGGATCTACTTTTCAACCATGGTCCAGAGAGTTTATTTATCTTAACAAATGACAATTTGAAGAAAGAAGATTTAATTTAGTACAATTTTTTAAAAGATATGAAAAATTATCAATTTGGAAATAGACTTGCTGACGGTCAATACCAAATGGACATTTCTCCAGAAAACATTGTCAAAGCATACCTGCAAAAATTTTTTCCTGAAAATAACAATGAGACATATAGTTTTATTGATGAAAAAGGAATATACATAATTAGGAAACAATTATGGGATAGTGCATTTTTTGGTTTTTCAATAGCAAGGATTGAAGTTTATTCTAACCCAAGCGAAGAACCTCTTCCTATTAAGGAGCTTATTGATTGGGCGAAAAAACAAAACATAAGATATTTAACGGCCCGTCTATCATCCTCCGATTCCCAATTATTCAATTCTCTTTCAAGCAGTGGCTTTACTTTACTTACTAATAAATATATGCTTCGCTTGAAAAATGAAGAAAAAACAAACTATAAATTGCCTTCTGACATGAAATTTAGGATTTTAACTTCTAATGATTTAAATCCAGCATTGAAATTGGCAGAGAACTCATTCACTTTTAGCCGTTTTTTTATAGATTCTGCTTTTGAAAATAACCGTGTAAAGCAAATGTATGTTTCATGGTTAAGTGATTTTTTAAGACAAACTAATCATTTTATGCTAGGATTATACTTCCAATCCACGTTAATTGGATTCTGTGCATATACCTTAGGAATTAACCTCTATTCTCTTAATGCAGCAATTCCGAACCATGGATTCATCGCACTAATTGCTGTAGATAAAGACTTTAGAGGCAGGGGATTTGGCAAATTTCTTTTAAATAAGGTAAGAGAGAATTTAAGAAAGGATAATACCCAAATTATTTATGCAAATGTTGATGCAGAAAATCAAGGGAGCTTGAAAATGTTCCAAGAAGCCGGATTTAAAGTCTTTAATGTTCTTTCTGAAATGAAGTTGGATTTTAAACTTTTATAGATTGATTATCTTTTTGAATTTATCAATATTAATAAAGTTCAATTACACTTGCATATTGACTTTGAAAGTTTTAACTATAGATAAGGAACTCCACAAGCACCTACATCAAGAGAAAGTTGTTTATAAAAAAAACATAATTCATTTTATAAAAATATTTTCGGATCGTAATCAGAATTTAGAAAATAAATAGCCGTTGATGTGTTTATTTTTCAATATTATGCTACATTTCGATTCCTGTTGATCCGTAAATAATAAAGGAATATTAGTCATTGGTAATAGTCAATTTTTTTAATCTCAGATTACAAAATTTCAAAAAGTAATTGAAGCAATTGTAAAAGATGTTCTGAAATTAAAATTGTCAATCATCTGTCGAAAAATGGTACCTAAGTCTTAAAGAGTAAAGTGTTCCTAGTGTTTTATCAAATATTTGTGAAAGTTTAGTTACTTTTGCCTGAATTAAAAAAGTATAAGCTTTAAGTATGTATAACGAACATCATAGGTACCTGCCTCAAGTCAAAGAGGCTTATAAAAAAAATGAAATATGATTCAGTTTCTGAAAAATTTTTCAGGATCTAATCAGAATTTAGCAGAAGCAATTAATATTTCTTGCGACTTTCAAATAGGTAGTTACATCAAATATTGGGGAGTAAACCAAAATAAATCCTATGGATATACTTTAGAAATAGCTGGGATTATTAATAGACTTGATGGATTTTCAAGCATTACTGAAGCAGGTTTTGGAGAAAATACAACAATGGAAATGTTTCTTATTAAGCTAGCAAAAAATGAGATTGAAGCTTATCGTTTTAATTTTACATGGCCTCACTTAAATTCTGGATTTAAATTTCTTGAAAACAGGAAATTGAAGACTAATTTGTTAATTAGTGATTTATGTTCGATACTTTTTAGAGGTTACGCTTTTGATGTTGAGTATTCTTCTCATTCAATAGAGTCCAGCCGTGAAAAAGAAAAAGAAGTCCCTCTAGAGTTCTATCAGGTTACATTAAAGTATCTTATTTTGATTAATTCTATGTATAAGCTTGTATCAGAAGAAGCTAAAAAGGGAATGGAATTTCATAGCTATATGAGAGAAATTAAGGAACGTGCAGAGAAATTAGGAATGAAAGTGGTTTCATATAGACATCAAAATTCTCTTCAGAAACCGCCCAATCCAACAGAGCTTATACTAATTAAAAAAAATGTTCAAACAGCCAATATTAAAAATCCTTATATGTGTCCATATATCAGAACTGCACTAATAGATAAAGGAGAATGCTATTTTTCTGAAGAGAATTATTTTTACATACCTAAAAAATGGCAATATTACTTTTTCACTGGCTTCGAATTTAATTCTTGCAACTAAATATAAGAAACTGCTAAAAATCTCATAAATATGATTGAATTTCAAAATAAGAAAATCTTACTAGTAGTAGCTCATCCTGATGATGAATTGTTGGGTTGTGGAGCAACTATGAAGAGATTAATTGATGAGTTCAATTGCCAAATACGCGTAATCATTTTGGGAGAAGGAATTACCTCCCGATCTGAAGAACGTAATCCTGAAAAATGGGAAAAGCAATTGAAAATTCACCATAACAACATTTATAAAGCTCAAGAAGCAATTGGCTATCAGTCTGTTGGAATATATAACTTTGCGGACAATCGTTTCGATAGTGTTGATTTGCTCGATTTGGTTAAGGTGATTGAAAATGAGAAGCAAGAATTTCAACCCGAAATTATCTTTACACACCATGGAGGAGATACCAATATTGATCATCGAAGGACATTTGAAGCAGTTGTAACATCTATAAGGCCAATGTCAAATGAGAAAGTGAAAACGTTGATTTGTTTTGAAACACCTTCTTCTACTGAGTGGCAGGCGTTTAATTTTCCTAATCCTTTCCTACCTAATTTTTACATGTCAGTTTCCTCAAATCAAATTGAAGCCAAAATTATTGGCATGGAAAGTTATGAATTTGAAAAACGTGCATATCCTCACCCACGTTCCCCAGAAGCACTTCGTATCCAATCTCAAAGATGGGGTGTTGTTATTGGGAAAGATTACGCAGAGGCTTTTATGTTAATACGCTCAATTAATTAGAATAAAATGAATATTGTAATATTTAATTCGCACACGCTTTTAGCTTCTCACTACGAAACTGAATTAGAAATAATAATTAATCACCAAGAAAAGGGTGATAAAATTGTTCAATTAGTATGTAATAAAGAGCTCCCAGCTTGCGATACCAATCCATTTTTTCATCCAGAAGCATGCGAAAAATGCGTTTCAAAAAGAGAAATGGGATATACAATCTTAAAGAGAAATATTGAAGTAAAGAGTTTCTTTAATTTGACAGAATCTGATAAAAAAAGAATCGAAGAAATACCAAAATCTTATTCAAATATTACCGACTTACAGAAACTAAAAGTTGATAATTTCGATATAGGATTTGCAATTTCCTCTTCAATAATTTCAATGTTAAGAGATCCTACTCCAGTGTTAGAAGCTAACTTAGTTAAAAGATATATTGTTTCAAGTCTAGGTGTATACTTCAGCATGGTTAATTATCTAAAAAATAATAAAACTGATATAGTCTATGTATTCAATGGTAGATTGGCTCAAACAAAAGCAGTTCTGAGAGCTTGTAATTTACTTGGAGTTAAATGCTTGCTTCATGAGAGAGGAAATTCACATAATTTCTATTCTATTTTTGAAAACACAAGTATTCATGACATTAAAAATACTGTAAAGCTAATTAGAAGAACTTGGAATGAAGCTGATGCCGTTGAAAAAATTAAAGTCGCTGAAAGGTGGTTCGAAACCAGAATTGGGGGAAAAATGGAGAATTGGTATTCTTTCTTAGAAAATCAAGTTAATAAACTTCCCGAAGATTGGAATCCCTTAAAAACTAACATTTTAATTTGTAATTCTTCTGAAGATGAATTTGCTTCTTTAGGTGACGAATGGAGAAATCCATTTTATAAAAACCAAACAGATGGAATAGTTAAAATTATTAGGGATGGTGCCAAACTTAAAAATGTTCATTTCTACTTAAGAATGCATCCTCATCTTAAAAAAGTTATAAATGAAGATGTTAAAACACTTAATAACTTAGTTTATGACAATTTAACAATTATTCCTTCTTCTTCTAAAATAAGTACTTATCACTTAGTTAAACATGCAGATAAAACTATAACTTTTGGCTCAACAATAGGAGTTGAGGCAACTTATATGGGCAAACCCAGCATATTGGCAGGAAAATGTTTCTATTATGATTTAGATGCTTCATATGTTCCTAATGACCATAATCATTTAATGCAATTAATTTCCCAAGAACTTTCACCTAAATCTAGAGAAATAGCATTGATGTGCGGATATTATTTTGGAACATTTGGCATTCGTTTCAAGCATTATATTCCAGAAGATTTCGCCAACGGTGCTATACTTGGGAAAAGAATTATTGCTACCATAGGGTTAAGGTATAAATTAATTAAATTAATTTATCATAATTCATATTTCCCTAAATTTAGTGAATACCTTTTGCTTAGGAAAAGAGAATTAGTAGTAAATAAATATTTTCCTAAGGAATAAATATCTTAACAATTAATGAAGTATGCAATGAAACTATTTTGAGTCTAATTTGTAATTATCTGATTTCCAATTAAATCATACAAATTTATTATAAATAATTAAATCTAAAGAAATTATATTTGAAAAAAAAAGTCGCTTTTCAATCCAACTAACGATAAACCAATAAACCATTTTAGTCTAAATTTTGTTTAATCCATCAATTATAAAATTTCATATACATGATTATCAACTAATTAATATATATTATAATCTTTTTAAAAGCACCTTGAAGTGATTAATATATATTTGCCAAAAATAATTTTAAGTCTTTCTTCTATAAAAGTGAATACCATCCTTATATTTTACAATTATAATTTAAGAATAAATACTAAGTAAATTAAAATTCAAATTAAAGAAAATGGATTATTTAAAAATTATTTAGAACGGCAAAATAAAATAACTTCATGGATAATTATTTTTTTTCAATTTGCATTCCAACGTTTAAGCAACCTCAATTACTTAAAATTTTACTAAAGTCAATTGAAATCCAAACGTTCAAAAACTTTGAAGTAATAATTTCTGATGATTCTAGTGACAATTCTGTAGAAATTGTAGCCAGGGAAAATTGGACATTTGATCTAAAATATTATAAAAATGAAAAAGCACTTGGCTCTCCCGAAAACTGGAATAATTCAATAGAAAAGGCGACCGGACAATGGATTAAATTAATGCATCATGATGACTATTTTGAAAATGAAAAATCTCTTAAAATAATGTATGATGCAATTTCTAAAAATAATGAATTTGATTTCTTTTTCTGCTCGACTATAATTTATAATATAAAAACAAAAGAAACAATCCTATATAATCCAAATGAAAAATACATTTCCACTTTGGAAAAACTACCAATAAATTTATTTTTTGCAAATGTAATTGGAGCGCCTTCGGCAACAATTTTCAAAAGAGAAATTCCAATAAAATTTGATAAATCTTTAATTTGGCTCGTCGACATTGAGTTCTATACTCAAGTTATACTGAAATATAAAATTTACAGAATATTAGATAGGCTTATTGTTACTTGTGCAGATGTAGAAAATCAATTAACTACTTCATTAATAGACAACAAAAAAGTTGAAGCATTTGAATTCTTTTATTGTTATCAAAAATTAAAACCTTTTTTAAATAATCAAAACAAAAAACTGTTTCTAATTGTATTAATAAACTTAATAGAAAAATATAAAATTAAATCAATAAATGAAATAAAAAATGTTTACAAAAATGTGGAAATTAACCCCCTAATTTATATATATGTAAAAATCAAATCAAAATTTCTTAGAAAAATTATAAGAAAATTAAATAGTAAACTTTAAAAGTATGATTATCACTCAGTTAAATAGTGGCTTAGGGAATCAAATGTTTCAATACGCCGCAGGAAAATCATTGTCAATTTCTAAAAAAACTAATTTATGCATCGACATTTCTTGGTATAAAAATAAAGAAGTAATGCAAACTCCTAGGAATTATGAATTATCTGTATTCAAACTCGAAGAAAAACTAATTCATGAGGATATAGCTTATAAATATTATAACGAGGGAAATGTCTTTTTAAATAGATTTATAAATAAAATTGAAAGAAATATACCATACTACAAAAAAAAACATTTTGAAGAAAAAAAGTTTGAATTTGACACCAATTTTTTCAAAGCGAGAAAAGATGCAATCATAAGCGGTTATTGGCAATCAGAAAAATATTTTGATAATATATCTGATATAATAAGAAATACATTTACTTGCTCAGATAATGATTGGAGTGAAAAAGATAAAGAAGTTCTAAATATAATAGAGTCATGTCAGACTGTTTCAGTTCATGTTAGAAGGGGAGATATGGTAAATAATTCTGAAGTTGCTAAAGTCCATGGTGCTTGTGATTTAGAATATTACAACAAATCGATTGAATATTTAAATAACAAAGTTAATTCACATGTGTTTATTATTTTCTCTGATGATATAATATGGGCTCAAGAAAATATAAGAACATCAAATAAAACGATATTTGTTGACCATAACAAAGATGAAAATGCATGGTTGGATATGCAGTTGATGAGCAAGTGCAATCACAACATCATAGCAAATAGCAGTTTCAGCTGGTGGGGAGCTTGGCTCAATAGGAATGAAAATAAAATTGTTGTTAGTCCTAAACGATGGTTCAATAGCAGCAAAAACAATACTAAAGACTTATTGCCAAATTCTTGGATAAAATTGTGATTTTGTATTACCTTCGCATACTATGAGTTCAATTTTAATTATCGGGGGGGCCGGTTTTATTGGTTCTAACCTTTCACACATTCTAAGTGAACAAGGTTTTAAAATTACTGTAGTTGATCAATTTAATGTCTCTATTCTAAACCCAAACATTAAATTTATTCAGGGAAATTTTGCAGATACAAATTTTCTTGGTGCATTATTTAGAAAAGAAAAATTCGATGTTGTTATTCACCTAATTTCTACATTAATTCCATCTTCTGATTTTGCAGATTTCAATAATAGCAAAGACTTAAATTCTTTCGCTACATTTGAATTAATCAGAATAATGCTAGAAAATAATTCAGATAAATTAATTTATTTCTCTTCTGGGGGGACTATTTATGGGAATTCTAATAAAGATAGAATAAGTGAAGATGAAAAATTAAAACCACAAAATTATTATGGATTTTCTAAATTATTGATTGAAGAATATATTCAACTCCAAGCTAGAATAAATAATTTAAATTATGTAATTGTAAGACCTTCAAATCCCTATGGAAAAGGACAGAAAGCCCATTCAAAACAAGGACTTATAGCCGTTGCCTTAGGTAAAATATTAAATAATGAACCAATAGAAATCTGGGGAGATGGTTCAATAATTAGAGATTATCTGCATGTTTCAGACTTGTGTTTATCAATAAATAAAATATTGATAAATAATAAATGGAATAGAATATATAATATTGGATCTGGTGAGGGTATTTCAGTAAATAATTTATTGAATTTAATTGAAAATACTATTAATAAAAAAGTTGAAATAAATTATTTTCAATCCCGTTTTATTGATGTCACTTCAAACGTCTTGGATATTTCTAAAATTAATGAAGAAACTGGTTGGGAACCAAAGATAAAATTAACAAATGGAATTAAAGACCTTTGGGAAATAATGTCTAAATATTAATATGAATCAATTTTCAGATTACCCTTTTGTAACTGTTTTTATGCCTGTTTATAATGCAGGAAAGTATTTAAATGAAGCTATCACTAGTATTCTAAATCAGACTTATACAAATTTTGAATTTTTAATCATAAACGATGGTTCTACAGATGATAGCTTAGCAACAATAAAATCCTTTAACGATAAAAGAATTCGACTCATAGAGAATGAAACTAACATTGGACTTATTGCTTCATTAAATATTGGACTAGTTGAATCAAAGGGTGATTATATTGTAAGAATGGACCAGGACGACATTAGTTTAAATCATAGAATAGAAACCCAAATAAACTTCTTAATAAAAAATCCTGAATATGGTCTCTTAGGTTCTTGGTTTGAAGATTTTGGTGATAACATTCCAAACAAAATTGTTAAGTACAGCTCTGATGATAACATGATTAGAATCAAACATTTGTATCAAACACATATTTCTCATCCAACAGCTGTAATTAAGAAAGATATTGTAGTTAAAAACAATCTAAGATTTGACCCTATTCGATTACATGGAGAAGACTATGATTTATGGGTAAGAATGAGTCAATACTGCAAAATTTCTAACTTCCCGGAACTGCTAGTTAAAAAACGAGACCACCCTAAAAATATTACCAATCAATTTTCGCAATTGATGAGCGATACCTGCACTAAAGTTAAACAATATCAGTTCCAAAAAATGGGAATTGAATTGAATCAAACACAAACTGATTTGTATACAAGATTTGCTGATCCAGAATGGCACTTTAATGACAATGAATTAAATACTTTAGAACAAATGCTAAATAATATAATATTGGCAAATGATGTCTCAGCATTCGTTCCAATTGATGATTTTAGACGTTATATTTCCGAAAAATGGTTTCACCTTTGCTACAACAATAATAAAATTAAGAATCAAGG
>Ga0247831_1004390_pt1 | contig 18907 bp, 15 predicted proteins | sample LaCruzMarch2015__9_FD_192406 | JGI IMG/M metagenome (GOLD analysis project Ga0247831, IMG submission 192406) | Freshwater microbial communities from meromictic Lake La Cruz, Castile-La Mancha, Spain - LaCruzMarch2015_1m | ecosystem: Environmental > Aquatic > Freshwater > Lake | place: Spain... | reverse complement strand
AGCGGTTTGGCGTTCGGCCACCAACAAGGTCGGCTCGTGCTGACCAGCGCGGGTCCGGCGCATGAGCTCACTGTTGCTCGAGTCGATCTCGGGCAACACCTCGACGGTGAAGTCGGGCAACAGGGGGTACACCTGCTCCCAAATCGTTTCAGCGGGCCAAGCGGTGGGCTGGATCATGGGGCATCGTGGTGGGGGCGGTTATGCGCACCGAACGCCAGCGAGGGGCCAACAAGACCTTTGCAGGCAGCTGCAGCGTCTATTTTTTCTGGCCAGGGGTCTTGTCCGCCTTGGCGGTTTTTGCGGGCTTGGCGGGTTTGGCCGCCTTGGAGGATTTCTTTTTGTCTTTGGCCTTGGCATCCGACTTGTTCTTGCCCTTGGCCTTGGTTTGAACTTTGTCTTTGGCTTTCTCTTTGGCCTTGGCCTTTTTCTGGCTTGGCGTTTTGGGCGTGTCCTTGCGCTCTTTGGGCGAGAGCAGCGTGCCCCGGCAATGGGCGCTGCCGCACCAGCAAGGGTATTCAGCCTTGAGCTTCTTGGTGTAGGGCTCGTCGATGATGAGTCCGTAGTCGTAGTTCAGCTCTTCGCCCGCTTTGATGTTGCGAATGGCCTTGATGAAAATGCGGTCGTTGTCTTCATCGGCTTCGCAGTTGGGATCGCAGCTGTGGTTGATCCAGCGCGAGGAGTTGCCGCCGTGCAGCGCATCGATCACCCGGTCTTCGTTCACATGAAAGTAGAAAGTGTGGTTCGGGTCATTGGGGTCGTGCGGGTGGCGGTCTTGCGCCTCGTCCCAGCTGATGACCTCACCCACGTACTCAATCAGGGTCTCGCCTTCGGCCAAGTCTTGCAGGGCAAAAACGCCTTTGCCATGGACGCCGGAGCGGCGAACCTGGATGCGTTTGCCGGAAGCCACCGCAGCAGGTTTGTCGGTGGAGCGGCTGGAGGGGGAAACAGATGTTTTGGCCACGGCGTGAAAAATTTGTTATGGTGAATTCATGTGGGCGTGCGCGTGAGCGCGTGCCCGGGCGCGTGTGCACACGCGAGACAACGGATTGTAATGACATGAAAACCCTGGTAATTGCAGAGAAGCCTTCGGTGGCTCAAGACATCGTCAAAGCCTTGACCCCGACCTCGGGCAAGTTCGAGAAACACGATGACCATTTCGAGAACGACAAATACGTCGTGACCAGCGCGGTGGGGCACCTGGTGGAGATCCAGGCCCCCGAGCAATACGACGTGAAACGTGGCAAGTGGAGCTTTGCCAATTTGCCGGTGATCCCGCCGCACTTTGACCTGAAGCCCGTGGACAAAACCAAGACCCGTCTGAACGCGGTGGTCAAGCAGGCCAAGCGCAAGGACGTGAACGCCCTCATCAACGCCTGTGACGCGGGCCGCGAGGGAGAACTGATCTTCCGCTTGATCGAGCAGTACGCCGGTGGCACCAAGAACCTGGACAAGCCGGTGCAACGCCTGTGGCTGCAGTCGATGACGCCCCAGGCCATCCGCGACGGTTTTGACAACCTGCGCACCAACACACAGATGCAGGGCCTGGCCGACGCCGCCCGCAGCCGGTCTGAAGCCGATTGGCTGGTGGGCATCAACGGCACCCGCGCCATGACCGCGTTCAACTCACGCGACGGCGGCTTCTTCTTGACCACCGTGGGCCGAGTACAGACCCCTACCTTGGCCGTGGTGGTCGAGCGCGAAGAGCAGATCCGCAAGTTCATCAGCCGCGATTATTGGGAAATCCATGCCGAGTTCGCTGCCGCCGCAGGCACCTATCCAGGCAAATGGTTCGACCTCAAGTGGCGCAAAGAAGAAGACGCTGAAAAGAAAGCCGACCGGAAATGGACCGCTGCCGAGGCGCAGGCCATCGTGGATGCGGTTCGCGGCAAAACCGCCAGCGTGACCGAAGAATCCACGCCCACCACGCAAGCCAGCCCTGGCCTGTTTGACCTGACCAGTCTGCAGCGCGAGGCCAACGGTAAGTTCGGCTTCTCGGCAAAGACCACACTGGCCTTGGCCCAAAGCCTGTACGAGCGCCACAAGGCCCTGACTTACCCGCGTACCGACTCGCGCCACCTGCCCGAAGACTATGTGCCCGTGGCCAAAGAAACCTTCGAGATGCTGGCCGACAGCGGCATGCGCCACCTGGCCCCGCATGCGCTCACCGCGCTGAACAACAACTACGTGCGCAAAATTCCACGCGTGTTCGACAACAAAAAGGTCTCGGACCACTTCGCCATCATACCCACGCTGCAAGCGCCCAGCGGCCTGTCCGAAGCCGAGCAAAAGCTTTATGACCTAGTGGTGCGCCGCTTCATGGCCGTGTTTTTCCCTAGCGCCGAATACCAAGTCACCACCCGCATCAGCGTGGCCGCGGGCCAAAGCTTCAAAACCGTGGGCAAAGTGCTGGTCAAGCCGGGCTGGCTGGCCATTTATGGCAAAGAAGCCGCAGAAGAGGTGGAAGACGCCAAGGACGGCGACAAAGGCCAGAACCTGGTGCCGGTGCAGCCGGGTGAACAGGTGGGTGTGGAGTCGGTTGAAGCCAAAGGCCTGAAGACCCGCCCGCCGGCCCGCTATTCAGAAGCCACGCTGCTGGGCGCGATGGAAGGCGCGGGCAAGATGGTCGACGACGACGAGCTGCGCGAAGCCATGCAAGAAAAAGGCCTGGGAACGCCCGCCACCCGCGCCGCCATCATCGAAGGCCTGATCAACGAGAAGTACATGCTGCGCGAAGGCCGCGAGATGATCCCAACGGCCAAGGCCTTCCAGCTCATGACGCTGTTGCGCGGCCTGCAGGTGGAAGAACTCTCCAAGCCCGAGTTGACAGGCGAGTGGGAATACAAGCTGGCTCAAATGGAGCAAGGCAAGCTCAGCCGGGCCACCTTCATGGCCGAGATCGCGGCCATGACCGAGCACATCGTCAAAAAAGCCAAAGAATACGACCGCGACACCGTGCCCGGCGACTACGCCACCGTCACCACGCCTTGCCCCACCTGTGGTGGCGTGGTGAAAGAAAACTACCGCAGGTACACCTGCACAGGTGCCGATGGCGCCAGCGAAGGCTGCGGTTTTTCGTTTGGCAAGACGCCTGCTGGCCGCACCTTTGAGCCTGCCGAAGTTGAGCAGTTCATGCGCGACAAAAAGATCGGTCCATTGGACGGCTTCCGCTCCAAAGCAGGTTGGCCTTTTGTGGCCGAAATGGCGCTCAAGTACAACGAAGAAGAGAAAAACTGGAAGCTCGAGTTTGACTTCGGTGACGACAAGAAAAACGAAGAGAGCGGCGAGATCGTCGAGTTCACCGACGAATCACTCGGCGTCTGCCCCAAATGTGGTGGCGCTGTGCACGAGCACGGCAGCAATTACGTGTGCAGCAAAGCTGTGCCGACGAACGAACAGCCCACACCGAGTTGCGACTTCAAGACCAGCAAACTCATCTTGCAGCAACCGGTGGAGCGCGAGCAAATCATCAAACTGTTGACCAGCGGCAAAACCGATGTGCTCGACAAGTTCGTCAGCAACCGCACCCGCCGCAGCTTCAAGGCCATGCTGGCCTGGAACCCCGAAGAAGGCAAAGTAACGTTTGAGTTTGAGCAGCGCGAAGGCGGCAAGAAATACCCGCCGCGCAAGACCGCTGCGACCAAGACACCGTTTGGCAAAGCAGCCGCAAAAAAGACCGCAGCCAAAACCGCCAAGACCCCAGCCTCCAAAAAAGTCGCCAAGCCTGCCGCCGAAAAAACCCCACGCAAAGCCGCCGTGGGCACACTCAAACCCAGCCCGGCCCTGATGGCGGTGATCGGCGACGGGACCTACGCCCGCACCGAGGTGGTCAAGAAAATCTGGGACTACATCAAGGCCAACAACCTGCAAGACCCGGCTGACAAGCGATCCATCAAAGCCGACGGCAAGTTGCAAGCGGTGTTTGGCAAGGACAGCGCCACCATGTTCGAGCTGGCCGGGATCATCGGCAAGCACTTGAGCTGAGGGGCTCTGCCCTTCAGGGTGCGTGCAAGACCAGCTTCACGGGCAAAGCGTCCAGCAAAGGCTTGAGCATGTTCCAAGCTGCGAGAGGCGTGTCGCGGGCGTCTACCGCCACAGGTGCATCGCCTGCCGCCTGCACCTGCGGCCATTGCGCGGGAGCAAGCTGTAAGGGTGCCATCGCGTTTTGGATCAGTCTTTGCACCACCGCCGCTGTGGCCAGCGTGCGCAACTCGGGTTTGTAAATTTTGCCCACATTGGTCACCGGCATGGCGCTCAGCACCGTGATGGATTTGGGTTTGGCGGGGCCTTCGTCCACACGCTCGGCCGTGAAGGCGAGCAACTCGGCTTCGGACACATCGTTGCCGGGTTTGAGGGTGGCAAAGGCCACAGGCACCTCGCCCGCGTAGGCGTCTGGCGCACCGACTGCCGCACACAAGGCCACCGCTGGGTGTGCACCCAAGGCGTCTTCAATCACTTTGGGGTCGATGTTGTGGCCGCCGCGGATGATCAGGTCTTTGGCGCGGCCCGACAGGTGCAGGCGGCCTTGCGTGTCGATGAAACCCACATCACCCGTGATGAGCCAACCGTCGGGCGTGAAACTGCGCGCTGTTTCTGCGGCGTCCAGATAACCAGAAAACAAATTCGGCCCCTGGTAGAGCACCATGCCCTTCTCGCTTGCAGGCAAGGTGTGAGATGTGGCTTGGTCATCGCTGCTCAGCGCCACGATGCGCACACGCGCATGCGGCAAGGGCCAACCCACGCAACCGGCTGGAGCATTGAGTCCCGGTGGGGCCACGGTGCTCAAGCCGACGGTTTCGGTCATGCCCAGGCTCTCGTTGATGTGCAAACCGAAGGCTTGTTCAAAGCGTTGCGCAAGCTCGGGCGGCAGTGGTGCAGCGCCCGTACGCACAGCTCGCAGGGTTGAAATGTCGGCCCCCTCCAGCGGCACGCCCGCGAGAGCAGCCAATACCGTGGGCACGCCCGACATGAGCGTGCAGCGGTGGTGGGCCACCAGTCGCCAATAGTTTTGCACTACATCGCGGTTGCGAAACATGGCTTCGGTGGGAATGATCACATGCATGCCAACGGCCAGCGAGCACAAGGCCCCGGGCAACACCCCCGCCACATGGAACAGCGGGTAGCCATTGATCGTCACATCGCTTGCGCGAAAGCCTTGCATGCTGGCATTGGCCCAAGCAGTGAACACCTGCGCGCCATGGCTGTGCCTGGCCAGTTTGGGCGCTCCGGTGGTGCCGCCTGTGTGAAAGTAAGCCGCGATGTCCTCGGGCTGAAAGACGCGTTGATTGATCAAGTGGTCGGTTACCTGCGTGGCCCGCAAAGCGTGAAAGTCTTGCGCACCTGCAGGCAGCGCGTCGGCTTCTTGAGGTGGGCCGCCTTCGGGGTTAACCAGCAACACCGTCTTCAAACTGGGCAATTGGGTTTGCAGGCGCAAGGCTTTGGCCCGCAACTGGCTGTCGTCTTCGTTGCCGTGCGCGATCAGCACTTTGGCGTTGCTGGCCCGCAGCAGCGACAGCAGTTTTTCGTCACTGAGCAGCGGGTTGAGCGGCTGCACAATGCCCGCCGCTTCGCTGCCCCAAAGCGCCAGGTGGTAGGCCAGGCCACCGGGCAACAGAACCCCCACGGCGTCTTCAGGGCCTACACCCAACTGGTGCAGCAAATTGGCGGTTTGGTGGATGCCTTGCAGCAAGCTGCGGTAGGTCCAGGTGGTGGACGCACCGCCGGGTTGGCCCGTGTGCAAAAAAGTCAGCGCAGGCCGGTCGACATGCGCCTGGGCGCTGGCTCGGATCAGGTCATAGGTGCTGGTCCAAGGCACGGCCTCGGCCAAAGGCGTAGCCTCGATGCGGTGTATGTCGGCCAGGCTTTGAACGGGAGAGGAAACAGTCAGGTGCATGACCGATGTTAGCCAGCGCCTGACGCAGGCTTTGTCTCGCAGGTGGCAAGCGGGTGCTTTTCAAACCGCCAGTCATGTCACCATGCAGACTTTGCCGCTACCCTTCAGGGACCACCGATGCACGATGCCAGCGCCCTACCCACTTTCGAAGACGTCCTGGCCGCCGCCGTACGGCTGCAAGGCCATGCCCAGCGCACGCCGGTGTTGCAGTCGCGCACGCTCAACACGCAGTTGGGTGCCCAGGCCTTTATCAAATGCGAAAACTTCCAGCGCATGGGGGCCTTCAAGTTCCGGGGCGGCTTCAATGCCCTGTCGCGGCTGACGCCTGCCGAGCGCCGGGCCGGGGTGGTGGCTTATTCATCGGGCAACCACGCCCAGGCCGTCGCCTTGTCGGCTCAAATTCTGGACATCCCGGCCACCATCGTCATGCCGCACGACGCCTCGCCCGCCAAGCTGGCGGCCACCCGCGGCTATGGTGCGCAGGTGGTGGGTTACGACCGCTACACAGACGATGCGTTGGCCATTGCCAAAGGCCTGGCTGCCGAGCACGGCATGCGCTTCATTCCGCCGTTTGATCACCCGGACGTGCTGAGCGGCCAGGGCACGGCGGCGCTGGAGTTATTTCAGGAGGTGGGCGAGCTCGACGCCCTGTTCGTGTGCTTGGGCGGCGGCGGCTTGCTCAGCGGCAGCGCCCTGACGGCCAAAGCGCTGTCGCCAACCTGCAAGATTTACGGTGTTGAGCCCGAAGCGGGCAACGATGTGCAGCAGTCCTTGCAACAGGGCCAGCGGGTGCGCATTGCCACCCCGGTGACGATTGCCGACGGTGCGCAAACCCCCATGGTGGGCGAAATCACCTTCGAAATCATCCGCCGCTTGGTGGACGGTGTGCACACCGTGACCGATGCACAGTTGGTTCAGAGCATGCGTTTTTATGCCGAACGCATGAAGATGGTGGTCGAACCCACGGGCTGTCTGTCACTGGCGGCGGCCATTCAGGCCAGCGAGCAGCTTCAAGGTCAACGCGTGGGCATCATCGTGAGTGGCGGCAACGTGGATTTGGGCCGCTTTGCGCAGTTGCTCAGCCAGGGCTGAGGCCAGCGGCCAGCCTTAAGGCCGAATCTTGCTGGCTCGGCTTTTGAGCCAACTCACCAAGCGTCATGTCTAGCAGCGGGACGAGAACAGGCACGCCCCAGGCCCCCCTGCTGACTTGATGCGCTTAACGGCCTGCGCTGTTTGCCTTGCGTTGTCCGAGGACTTCAACCACGACACGGCGGTTGGGTTGGTTGCAGGCAATCGCACTGTGCGATGCCACTCTGGCGCAATGGCTGACCACCGGCTGCCGCGAGCCACGACCTTCAGACGTGATGCGTGTGGAGATCGGGCCTACACGCTCGATGTAGCGGCGCACCGTCTCGGCACGCTCTTCGGACAAGCGTTTGTTGGCAACCGAGGAGCCCAGCGGGTCGGCGTGGCCAATCACATGGATGTGGGTGATCTGGTGGTAATCGTTGCGAATGCTGGCGACCAACTGGTCAATGGCAACCAGGCCCTCTTGGGTCAGTCCTGCTGAATTGGATTTGCCAAACGCAAACAAGGCATCGCCCGCCAAGGCAAATTGCTCAGGTACGGGGCGTGTTTCGGCTACCGCAGTGGCCGGCGCCTGCACACATTCACGTGCTTGGGTGACCCGAGAAATGGTGTGCATCTGCAAGCGTGCTGTGGCCAATTCTTTCAGGGCCTGCGCTGTGGACACGGGTTTGAAAACGGGGCGGCCCGCCTCGACATAAACTGCAAAGTACTGATTTTGCGCTGCCTGCAATCTGACAGCGGTTAGGGTGTCATAGGTGTCTTTGGCCGCACCGCCCACCTGGAATTGTCGAGTGCCGATTTCGACCGCGCCCGGTTCGAGGCACAACTGGCTGTAACCGCCCGGAATCAAAGATGTGTGGTACTGACCATTGACGAAAACGCCAGTGGCTCCTTTTAGGCCCATGCTGTCATTCGATCGGTAAAAGACCATGCGACTTTGACGGCCGCAATGCCCGATGGCGGCGTGAACAAGGTTCCCAAAACCTCGATGCGGCTGTTGACGCCGGCTTGTTGGGTTTCAATGCTGGTTTGAGCTTGAGCTGCGACGCCCAGCAACACCCATGCGCACAAGGAGATGCTGGAAACGGCCACAATTTGACGCAGGATGACAGTGAGTTTATGGATCATGATTTTTTTGAGGTTTTTGCTTAACTCAATGGTGAGACTTTCCAGCGGATATTACCTATTTGGAATTCAAAAACCGCATCAAAAAAATTTACATGTTAATTAAATGTATTAATTTGTAAAAGTTACACGTTAATAAGTTTAATAAAAAAATTAAAAAATATAAATTAAAAATTACTTTTAATTCATCACCTTCGGCCAGTCACCCCTCACAACGCCGACTGCACCACCCCAAATACCCCATGAATTCATCACCCTTGATGACTCTTTTTAAACACCCCGGGGTTGAATCAAGGTCCGTAGCTTGAAGCAAACAAGGGCCCCGACTCTGGTGAAGTGGGCGATGGCGCGTGCGGCCAGGTTTTCGACGTGAGGCCATACAACAGACAGGTTGACCCACAAACCTCAGCGACCTACCACCCGCGCCATCTCGAGGCACTTGTTCGAATAACCCCACTCGTTGTCGTACCAGGCCACCACCTTGATGAAAGTGCTGTCCAGTGCGATGCCTGCGTCGGCGTCGAACACGCTGGTGCACACCTCACCACGGAAGTCGGTGGAGACCACCTTGGCGGTGGTGTAGCCCAGCACGCCTTTCAACGCCCCTTCGCTTTGCGCTTTCATCTCGGCGCAGATTTCGGCGTAGGTGGCCGGGGTTTCCAACTCGGCCGTCAGGTCGACCACCGATACATCTGAAGTGGGCACGCGAAACGCCATGCCCGTGAGCTTGCCCTGCATGGCCGGGATCACCACGCCCACCGCCTTGGCCGCGCCCGTGCTGCTGGGGATGATGTTTTCCAGAATGCCGCGGCCGCCGCGCCAGTCCTTGTTGCTGGGGCTGTCCACAGTTTTTTGGGTGGCGGTGGCGGCGTGCACGGTGGTCATAAGGCCGCGTTTGATGCCCCATTTGTCGTGCAGCACCTTGGTAATGGTGGCCAGCGCATTGGTGGTGCAGCTGGCGTTGCTGATCATGGCTTGTCCGGCATAAGACGCATGGTTGACACCGTACACAAACATGGGTGTGTCGTCTTTGGACGGCGCGGACATCACCACTTTCTTGGCACCTGCAGCCAGGTGCTTGCCCGCGCTGTCTTTGTCCAAAAAAAGCCCGGTGGATTCGATCACCACATCGGCTCCGACTTCGTTCCACTTCAGGTTGGCCGGGTCGCGCTCTTGCGTCAGACGGATGCGCTGGCCGTTGACCACCAGCGTGTTGCCGTCCACCGCGATGCTGCCTTTGAATCGACCATGCACGCTGTCGTATTGCAGCATGTAGGCCAGGTACTCGGGTTCAAGCAAATCGTTGATGCCAACGATCTCGACGTCGTTGAAATTTTGCACTGCTGCGCGCAGCACCATGCGGCCGATGCGGCCAAATCCGTTGATACCAATCCTTGTGGTCATGGAAATTTCACTTTCGTTGGATGTGTCCGTGGAGGCGGCTGCCGTTGTGGGGCCATCGCCGATGTAACCATCGTATGCGAATTTATGAAACTTTGTTACATGCCATGCGCGTCACATGGGATTGTTTTGGTTGTGTAACCGCGGAACGTGCTGTGGAACGTCACTGAAGTTGCCAGTTTGCGTCACTGAAGATGCTAGTTTTTTGCCGCAGCCCATTAAACTTTGTACATTTGTTGCGACTGGTTTCAATCGTCTCTTGAACTGCAAATTAGTCTAATTTCCTGTTTGGGAAATTAACGGACCAGTACAGATCTAAAAAAGATGGATGTGAACTGGTCAATCGGCTCCAAACTGCGCATCAGTTTTGACCTCAAAATGGCGCCTTCCCAACCTACCCAAAAAAAACGGGACAGTGCTTGGGGGTCTTGCCCCGGAGCCAATTCTCCGACATCTATAGCCTCGCTCAGGCACTCAGCAACTCGTTTCTCCCATGACACCAAAACCCCCTCCAACCGTTCACGAAACTGCGTATCGAGCGCAGCAAGCTCTTGACCAAGATTGCCGATCAGACAGCCCCGTTTGAAGTCAAACTTCAACATGCCATTTTTTGCATTCACGGTGAAGTTAACCAAGCGCTGCAGAGGTGACTGTGACGTGTCGCCAAAAATGCGGTCCATTTTTTTGGCGTAATACGCTTCATAGTTGTCAATTACGGCATGTCCAAAGTGATCTTTGCTTTTGAAGTAATGGTAGAAGGAGCCTTTAGGTACGCCGACGCGCTTGAGAACTTCATCAATGCCCGTTATCTGAAACCCACGCTCGGTCAAAAGTTCGGTCCCGCACCAAACCAGCACGTTGCGAGTGTCAGTGCGTGCCGCAGAGCGGCTGCTGCTTCTGCTGGGACTCGACGCAAAATGATTCGTAAGGTTTTCTGACACGTAAGATTCTCCAGTTGGTATTTGATTTTTTTTCTAAGGCTTATTGAGGCCAGTAGCGTTTTTTGACCAATTTTTTGTAAAGCTTACCTGTTGGCAAACGAGGTAACTCCAGGTCGAAATCTATCGACCTTGGACATTTAAAGTCTGCTAATTTTTCGCGACAGAATGACTGTAGTTCTTCTGCCAGAGCTGGGCCAATATCTGATGCGTGAACTGGTTGTATAACGGCTTTAACTTCCTCGCCCCAATCGCTGTTGGGGACGCCAACCACAGCAGCGTCCATCACTTTCGGATGTTGAAGCAACACGTTTTCAATTTCTTGCGGATAAATATTGACGCCCCCACTGATGATCATGAAGGCTTTTCGGTCTACCAAATAAAGGTAGCCCTGCTCATCCAGATAGCCAATGTCACCGAGGGTAGTCCATCCTTGGGAGTTGCGGGTTTGTTCTGTACTGGCTGGGTCATTGTGATAAGTGAACTGGGGACCATCTGAGAAATACACAGCCCCCGTTTGACCCACATCTAGAGGAACGCCTTCTTCATCACAAATATGCAATTTTCCTTGCGAGGCGCGACCTACTGAGCCTTTGTGCGTCAACCACTCTGAAGGTGTGATGCTGCAAAACCCATTGTTTTCAGTGCCTGCATAGTATTCGTGCACGATGGGCCCCCACCAGTCCATCATCTTTTCTTTGACATCAACAGGGCAAGGAGCGGCAGCGTGTACGGCCATTTTCATGGATGACAAATCGAATTTTTCACGTATCGCTAGGTCAAGCTTTAACAATCGCACAAACATGGTGGGCACCCATTGACTGTGGGTGATGCTGCATCGCTCAATGGTCTGCAGAGCCAGCAGTGGGTCAAACCGCTCCATGACCGTAACGGTCCCTCCCATTTTGATGACCGTCATGCTGTGACGAAGTGGTGCTGCATGGTAAAGGGGTGCGGTCGACAGGTAATGACTGTCAGCGTCGTATCCAAACAGTGGCGGCAGCAGCCTCACCAACATGGTTTGTTTTCCTGCGGCTGTCTTGGGCAGTGGCCAAAGCACACCCTTCGGGCGTCCAGTTGTACCCGACGAGTAAAGCATGTCACTGCCTTGCAACGCTTGTGCAATGACAGACGTGGGCTTTTTCGCACATTCAGCCACCCAATCCCCGTGCGCCCTTTCTTCACCACATGCACCTACGCTCATGCACGTCAACGTGTTTGGCAGCTTTGAGCATAATCCTTGATCAACAGACTCCAAAGCGACCGAATAAACAAACAAGCGAGCACGACAGTCACGGATGATGTAATCAATCTCTTCGGTCGTCAGGCGTGTACTGATCAGCGTGTAATACACACCGCTTCTATCCAAACCAAAGCAAAGCTCTAGTAATTCGCGGCAGTTGTTCATTAGAACGGCCACGTGTTCGCCTGGAAGGATGCCTAGATCCGACACCAGATGAGCAACTTGATTGGCTCGACCATCAAGCTGTGCAAAAGTGACTTGTTCACCACTCTCGCACATCTGAAATGCAATTTTTTCAGGATCAACGTTGATTGGTTGAATAGGAATTAGCATCAAACCCCCATTTTTAATGGGCAATACAGACTTTGCCGAACTGTGCGCCACTCTTCAAATACGTCATGGCTTCTTTAAGCTCCTCAAATGCAAAGACCTTGTTGGTCACAGGAACGATCTTGTGCTGTGCCATGCAACGCAACATGGCCTCCATCCCATCTCGGTGTCCAACCGTCACGCCCTGAAGGCGAACTTGGCGGGTGATGATGTGACCTAAGGAAGTGTTGACGTTGCTTCCCGACAAGATGCCAATCATCGCTAAAGTACCGCCTGGACGAATGCAGCGAAGAGACTGTGGAAGGGTTTTTTCACCTCCCAACTCCAAAATCAAATCGTATCCACGTCCCTGAGTAATCTCGCGTGTGGCTTTGGCCCATTCGGGCTGTTCACGGTAATCGATCACGGCATCAGCACCCAAAGCGATTGCGCGATCCATTCGCTCTCCGCTTGAGCTTATGACGGTGACGTGAGCTCCTAAACTTTTGGCGAACTGCAGTGCAAATAAAGCCACTCCGCCGCATCCTTGCACTAAAACTCGGTCACCTGACTTGACATGACCGTAAGTCACCACAGCACTCCAGGCAGTCAATGCGGCGCAAGGAAGACTTGCAGCTTGGATATCACTCAGGTAGTCAGGGACTGGCACCACACCTTGTTCAGAAAGACACATCACTTCCGTCATGGTCCCGTCAATAGGCCCTCCGAGAGATTGGGTGAGCCTCTGTAAATCGGGTTCGCCCGCGATCCAACCCTGAAAGTAAGTCGGACAGACTCGGTCACCTACTCGAACACGCGTAACGCCTGCTCCAACATCAATGACTTCCCCAACCCCATCAGAGATGGGAATTAGTGGCAATTGACCGGTATAGCTACCATAACCGCGCTCCGGCACAACGAGGTCGCGGTAATTGAGCGAAGATGCGCGCATGCGCACCAAAACCTGACCATCCCTGGCTGTGGGCTCAGGACGCTGGGAAAGTTTCAGGTGATCAATTCCCCATTCCCCCTCAATTTGAAAGACGCGCATTCAGGTTGCTCCTGGTTTGAAACGAAATTCATGGGCCACACGTTCCAGCAGCATCGCTGTAGAGCCGTCGGCCAATGAAGCTGTGTGCGCCGCAGTGAGATGCCTTAAAAAAGCATAACGATCTAAAAATCCTTCAGCACCCATGGCATGCAAAAGAGAACCCAGTTGCGTCTGAGCCATGCTGGTGGCATACAGTTTGGCTTGTGCAGCAGCAGTTTGAACCTCTCCACCCTTGTCAATAAGGTTACAGGCATCCCTCACCAAGAGCTCAGCTGCTTGTAATGCAGTTGCAGCTTGTGCTACCTGCCATCGCCAGCCTTGGTATTGATCCAAAGACTGGCCAAATGCGGTTCGCGTGTGACCATAAACGCTCACGTCGGATAAAGCTTGCGACACCATCGCGCAACACATTGCCGCAACATAAGTGCGCGCACGGTTGATGGCACCCATGATGTCGACAAACGCATGGCCTGGCTCATACAAGATGTGTGATGAATCGCAATAGACGTTTGTCAAGCGAAATCCCCCAATACCCATGCTGCTCAGGGCACTGCTGGTGGCGACGGCAAGGCGTTCGAATCCTGGCGAATCAGCACGGATAAAGAATGCCGCAATTCCCTTGACACCTGAACCCACTTGAGTCTGAGCGTAAACGACGACACCGTCAGCATGAACAGCATTGATGATCCAAGTCTTTGACCCGTTAAGCAACCAACCCTCACCATTTCGGATGGCAGTGGTTTTAATTTGGCCCAAATCTGATCCTGCGTCCGGCTCAGTCAGTGCAGTGCATGCAACGATGCTGCCACTCATTAAATCACTGACGTAACGAGGTGCCAAATGGTGGGGAGATGCCTTCACAAGCTGCACAGCAACATTGTGTGAATTCACCAATGCCATAGCAGCACTGAAATCAATCCGCGCTAGCTTGTACAGAACCTTGACTTTGTCAGCGAATGACAAATCAGATCCTCCGTACTCCAGCGGAACTTGTAGGCTCAATAATCCTGCAGATCCAGCAGGCTCAAATAAAGTACGCCGGTCAAAAAGACCCTTACCCCATTGAGCTGCATTCGGGGCTAGGTGTCTTTGAGAAAATTGATGGGCTTCTTCGATGACGCTGGTCGCACGTTTGGACAGCTCTTCAGTGTCTACGATCATATCTTCATGCCTTGTTGGCTGGCTTGTTATGACTTGTATTGGGTTGACTTGCTCTTAGCCAACGCCACAGCGAGGCAACCAAAGGCACCAACCCTTTAGGCAAGAAAATAGTAGCCACCACCAAAATTAATCCATATGTGATGAGCCGAAAACTGTCCGCAAATCGTAAAATTTCAGGCAAAAATGTGACTGAAACTGCGCCCACAATGGGACCTGTCAGCGTTCCGCTGCCGCCCAAAATGACCGCCAAAATGATGTTCAAAGATTGATCGACGCCAAACGGCTCAGGATTTAAAAAGCCGATGTAGTGAGCATAAAGAGTCCCCGCCAAACCAGCCAAGATTGAACTCATCACAAATGCAAATAACTTGTACCGTGAAGTCACGACACCCATGGCTTCTGCCAGGTCTTCGTTTTGACGTATGGCCAACATCACTCGACCTGCACGAGAGTGCAACACAAATGCGCAACAGGTGGTCGCCAACACTGCGGCAGTCAACGCCAGCGCGTAGTAGTTGAGGTTACTGCGCCCCTCGAAACTGAAGACATGCCCAAAAAGTGTCAGCTCACTTGGACGTGGCACATCAGGAATTCCGGCTTCGCCTCCGGTGAGAGCGCTAAATGTCATCAAAACAATGAAAATGACCATGTTGTACGCCAACGTGACGATTGAAAAATAGTGTCCTTTCACGCGTAAGCTCGGATAGCCCGCAAGGATCGCCATAGCACCCGTCAGCAAAGGCGCAATCACTAAAGTTGTCCAAACCGAAACTCCAAATTTCATTGTCAACAGGGTGGATATGTAAGCACCTATGCCCATAAAACCTGCTTGTGCGATCGACACATAACCAACAAATCCTTGCGTTAAATTTTGACCTTGTGCAAGCACAATCCAAATCAATGCCAAGGTCATCAAATGTATGTAATAGGGGGATTTGAAGGCGTGTGGCAAAGCCAAAGCGCCGGCTATAGCGGCTACGCTAAATAGCAAAGGTTTGTTGAATACGCGCATCATTTTTTCCCCATCAAGCCTTGAGGCATGACCAGCAAGACCAAGATCATGATTAAGAAGGAAATCACATCCTTGTAGGCTGACGATAAGAAGCCTGCTGCTAAGGATTCACTGACACCCAAAACCAAGCCACCCAAAATAGCACCTGGCAATGATCCAAGTCCACCCAAAATCAACACGGCAAAACCTTTCACCGCGAAACTTTCACCTACACCAGGTGCAAGCGCTAACAAAGCGCCAATGAGTGCTCCAGCAGCGACCCCAAGAGCAGAGGAAATAGCGAACACCACTGAAGAGACTAAATTCACATTCACGCCCATCAGCACAGCCGCATGACGGTTTTGAGCCACTGCACGAACTGATTTTCCAGTTTTCGTTTTTAAAAGAAGGAAAGTCACAACTGCAACCAACGTGACCGATGTCACGATCACGACCATGCGAAGCTGTGCAACGAAGATGCCGCCCAATTCAAAAACTTTCTGGTACGGCGTTTGAATGATGACCTGATCGGCTCCAAATAAAAGCAAGTTCCCACCTTCCAGCATCATTGTCAGTCCCAAAGCAATGATGAAGGCATTGATGTGAGGTGCATCTCGTACTGGTCGATATGCCAAGCGCTCAATGAGCATTCCCAATACAGCACCCACAGGCATAGCCAACGCCATGCTTGCAAACAGGGGAAGGCCCATCGTTGTCGAAAATACGAACGTTAAGTAGCCGCCAAACATGGCCAATGAGCCATGTGCAAAATGCGCAATACCTAATATTCCGAACACCACGGTAAGTCCGAGTGCTACCAACGTGTAGACGGAACCAATGGCAAGTCCATTGAATATTTGTTGGAGTAATTCGTTCATCGCATTTCACCGTTCGTATGTCCCAGCTGCGGGAGACAGAAACCATCGCGACTCAGTTTGTGACTGAGTCGCGAGTGGTTGACAAATAAAGCTCAGGACTTATTTGCGAATGCTGCGCAAAAATTGCGAATAAGCTTTGTTATCAGATGGCAACTCAGACACGAAGACCCACTTGCCCTTTTGCCACTGGAAAGCACCATTGGACGTGTAGGCTTGGCCGTTCTGGTCGAAAATTGCACCGCCATCGTTCGGCATGTACTTCATGACGGCCTCCTTGGGAATTGGCAAAGTACGCACAGCATCAGCAACTTTCTTGGCATCTTTGGCACTGCCTGCGCGTTCGATGGCATTTTTCAGCACGTAAACCTGGTCGTAGGCATAGGGCGAACTGGGAGTGGGTGATTGGTTGAATTTTTTCCTGTAATTGGCATCGTAAGCCTTGGCTTGTGGGCCCAACGCTTCAATGGTCAGCTCTGTTGGACGGAGATCCCAAACACCTTCCATTTGTGCACTTGTGACCACCTTGAGAAACTGCTCTTCGCTTCCGCTCGTAAAACCGTAGCGCGGAACATTCATGCCCAACTCCACTGCTTGACGGTAAACAAATGCTGCGGGCTCCACGTAGCCCACAACCAAAATTGCATCAGGTTTGAGTCCACGGATTTTCGTCAATTGCGGTGTCATATCGCGATCACGAAGTCCAAATGCCTCTCTGGCCACGATCTTGCCGCCAGCCTTGTTCAACTCCTTTTCGAATGCATCCACATACTGGGTGTAAAACCCAACCTCTAATGCGCCGATGACAGCTACATTTCGAGCACCCTTTTGTGCGACAAACGTTCCGGCTGCCGAACCCGTGAAGTCTGCTGGTGGACGCGTCCGAAATACGTTCGGAATTCCTTGGGCCGTGATGGTGCGTTCAGCAGCATTGCCCACCAGCATGACTGCGTCCTCTTTGGCCATGAATGAGGCGACAGCACTGGTTGATCCGGAGCAGCAAAAACCCACAAGGTATTTCACGTTGTCACGGTCGATCAACTTTCGTACGCTGTTTGTAGCCTCCGTGGGGTTGGCCTTGTCGTCCGAGGTGATCACTTTGAGTTTGTAGGTGGTTGAACCGGCCTTGATACCACCGCCTGCATTGATTTCATCTGCCGCCATTTGAACTGCGTTAGCTTGGGGTAATCCATAAACAGCACCACCACCTGTCAACGCATCGTTCACGCCGAGTACCAGGACTTCGTCGGCTGCATGAACAGCGGGAGTCAAGGCCGCGCTGATCACCAGCGCTACTAAAGTCATCTGTTTTTTCAGTTTCATGTTTGTCTCCTGTTAAAAATTTTCAAATACAAAACATTGGGCGTTTGCTACTGCATCAATAGCCCAAATAGGCTTTACTCACTTGCGGATCATTTTTTAACTCTTGCCCTGTGCCTTGCAGCACAACTTCGCCCGCTTCCAATACATATGCACGATCTGCCAAGCGCAATGCCATGGCTGCGTTTTGCTCGACTAGAACAATGGTTGTTCCCATTGCCTTAATGCGCACCAAAATTTGCTCAACTTCTTCAACAATTTTGGGAGCGAGACCTAATGAAGGTTCGTCAAATATGCAAAGTTTTGGCCTCGCCATGAGTGCCCTTGCTATAGCCAGCATCTCTTGCTCACCGCCTGAAAGAGTTCCGGCCCTTTGCTTTGCACGTTGGCGCAAAACAGGAAAAAGATCGAGCATTTTTTCAACATCACTTTTTTGCTCGTTATCGCTGCGTGTGTGTGCACCCATTTCTAAATTCTCGACAACGGACATTTCTGCAAATACTTGTCTACCTTCAGGGCACATGGTGATTCCCTTGCGGACAATCGCATGCCCACTTAGACCATCTAATCTTTCTCCCAAGAATTCAATGCTTCCTGAACGAACTTCGTTAAGGCCACAGATACATCGCAAGGTGGTACTTTTCCCAGCTCCATTTGCTCCGATGAGCGCTACACATTCACGCTCATTCACATCCAGACTGATGCCGTGCAAAACATTAACTTTTCCGTAACCCGCTGTAAGATTCTTAATGTGTAGCATCAATGCACCCCGCCCAAATATGCTTCAATGACTGCTGCGTTACGCTGGATTTCCTCAGGCCTACCTTCTGCTATTTTTTCGCCGAAATTCAGCACCACAATGCGATCACAGACTTCCATGATCAGCCCCATGTGATGCTCGATGACTAAAACAGCCAAGCCTTTATTGCGAATACGCATGATGACTTCGGCCAATTCTTTGCGTTCTTTTGCCACCATGCCAGCCGCAGGCTCATCCAGCAAGATCAGTTTTGGATCTGCTGCCATTGCAGTTGCGATCATCAGTAGTCGCTGCTGGGCTGATGAAATTGTCGATGTCGGATCGTTTATGACATCTCCCAAACCAACAAACTCCACCAGCTCTTGTGCCTTGGCTCTTTGTTCTGCATCTTGAGTTCTCGCGTCTTTCATTCTTAGAACTGAACGCCAAGGTGAGACGCGGTAACTTGTATGGCACGCTGTCAAAACTTGCTCGAGCACACTGAACTCTGAAAGCAAGCTCGTGGTTTGAAATGTTCGAGCTAAGCCCATTGGTACGCGCTGACTGATGGGAAGTTTGTTGACATTTTGGTTTCGCCAAACAATGTCACCAGAGCTCGGCGGCACAGATCCTGAAATCAAATTCACCGAGGTTGATTTGCCCGATCCATTAGGTCCAATCAATCCCACAATTTCATTTGAGTTCACATCAAAGCTCAAATTCTTAACGGCTTGTACGCCACCAAAATTTTTACTGACTTGATTCAACGTTAGCA
>Ga0247831_1004387_pt1 | contig 18930 bp, 13 predicted proteins | sample LaCruzMarch2015__9_FD_192406 | JGI IMG/M metagenome (GOLD analysis project Ga0247831, IMG submission 192406) | Freshwater microbial communities from meromictic Lake La Cruz, Castile-La Mancha, Spain - LaCruzMarch2015_1m | ecosystem: Environmental > Aquatic > Freshwater > Lake | place: Spain... | reverse complement strand
TCACGGGGCCGATTCAGAGTTTGATTGGTACAAATAAAACGATTCAAGAGGCACTAATCGCCGCTGACCGTCTATTTGAAATCATTGATTTAGAACGAGAAACCGAAGGAAATAAAATGATACTTATGCCAGAAATGTTAGGTAATATTAGGTTTGAAAACGTCAATTTTCGATACGGAACACGGGTACAAGTATTTGAAAATCTGACACTTACGATTCAGAAAGGTGAAATAACGGCAATTATTGGTGAGAGTGGTTCGGGTAAATCGACTTTGATGTATTTACTTCAAAATCTGTATTCGCTTACGAGTGGCAGTATCTTTATTGGTAATTATGATATTAAACACATTTCGAGCGAAAGTTTACGTAGAATTGTGAGTGTTGTACCACAGCAAATTGATTTGCTTTCGGGAAGTTTATTGGAAAATATTTCACTCGGAGATTTTAACCCGAATATGCAACGCATCATTGAAATTTCAAATTTGCTCGGAAATTCAGCATTTATTGAAAAATTACCCAATGGTTTTTATACTCGCTTAGGCGAACACGGCACAAATCTTTCGGGCGGACAACGCCAGCGAATTGCCATTGCACGAGCGTTGTACCGAAATCCAGAGATATTGATTTTAGATGAAGCAACTTCGGCACTTGATGTTATTTCTGAGAAAAATATTCAAAATGCGATTGATTTTCTAAGAAATCAGGGAAAAACTATTATCATTATTGCCCACCGATTGAGTACCATCAAAAGTGCCGATAAAATATTGGTGCTTGAAAATGGAAAATTAGTGCAAGAAGGTAATCATCAAAGTTTATTATATCGAGACGGGGTTTATAATCGCCTTTGGATGCAGCAGTTTGAGGGTATTTTATAGGAAAAAAGGTCGATAATTATTTCATATTCTCTGGAACAAACTCCAGTATATCACCAGGTTGGCAATTTAGTGCTTCGCAGATGGCTTCTAAGGTAGAAAACCGAACTGCTTTGGCCTTTCCGGTTTTTAAAATAGAAAGGTTTGGAAGTGTAATATCTACCTTTTCGGCCAATTCTGAGAGCTGCATCTTTCGTCGGGCAAGCATTACATCAAGGTTTACTACGATGGGCATATTGGTAGTTTTTTAAACAGTTAATTCGTTTTCTTCTTGTAATTCAACGCCACGCTTGAAAATTTGGGCAATAATATAGACAATACCTGCCATGAAAAAATATTCTTCATGATTGAAATGATTGACCAAATCAATATCTGTTCGCTTAGAAACATAATTGAAATAACCATTTCCAATTTCGGCAATTATCCAAAGACTCAATAATTGATAAATAATGTTTTGAATTTTGGTCGCAACCTCGTCAGTAAAAGGGTTTTTTAATTTTAGTTTGTGCAGAAAATCGAATAAATAATACCAAATAAAAGCCTTCAATGCAGCGAAGGTGATAAGCATAGACTTTGTAAAATAGAAATAAGTTAGACTAAAGTTGCGTAAATCTTCAATACCTTGCTTGGCGAGATACATCTTTTTAGCAAATTCAGGATTTGAAAAACTAATGATTAAAGAAATAAGCTGACTGCCGCATTCGATTGAAAAACCGATAGCTCCGATGAGAGCCAGATATTTGATAATTTCTAAAATTGTTTTGGTTTGCGTTTTCATAAAAATTTACATTAAAATGAGATTGATGGAACAAATGTAAAATTTATTTATTGATAAACAATAAATATGTAGTGTTTTTAAGTAAATAAATATTGATAAGCAGTTTTGTGAAGAAATAGCAAGGTTGCTCGAATAAAGATTATGCGAGTACAAAAACCAGTGTCTGATTACTAAATATTGATTTGAATAAGTACTTGCGTACCCGATTCGCTGGCTAAATCGCTTATTTCAACTTTGATTTTGTTGGTGTAGCTTTTATTGAAGAGTTCGATGCGTTGATTCGTGATAGACGTGCCGAAGGACTTGTGCAGTATATTTTGTTTATACTGAATTTCATTGGCGGCATATTGGTCGTAGGCAGTTACGAAAATAATATCAAAATTGATAGGAGCGAGTCGATTGAGCAACTCAAAACCATTCATAAATGGCATATCAATATCCCAAAAAAACAAAGTCTATTTGATTACGAAGAAAAAGAAGAGCTTCGGCTGGATGATTGAATGAAGCAATAACTTGAACCTGTGGGCAGTCTTCTAATAGCAGAATTTCGAGGCTTTTGGTGGCGTGCGGCTCGTCGCCTATGATAACTGTTCTAATCCTTCAGGATTTTAATAAAAAACAAAAATATCAATAAAGTGCTTATGTCTCAACCTTTTGATGTTAAATTTGGGTTTTCACTTTTCAGAAACAAAACTTAGCATAGGTAGTTTTTGTTATCTTTGTTAATAGCGTCGTCAATTTTCCGTGGCACGCTATGCGTGAAACGGTTAGTGAATACAGAGAAGTAAGTACAGAAAATATAATTTCATCCATGACACACAGCGTGCCACGGATGACTAATAAATTGTAAAAGATGAATTTTGAAATTAATAGAATATACCACATCTATAATAGAGGCAATAATCGGCAAAAGATTTTTTTTAGTAGAGAGAATTATTTGCATTTCTTAAGAAGAATCAGATATAAAATAAAACCACATTGTGAAATTCTTGCTTACTGCCTGATGCCTAATCATTTTCATTTGATGATTTTGACCAATGAAAATTCGGTAAAGAAATCCTTAGTTGGTAAGGACGAAAGAAATGTCATTTCAGAAGCTATTAGGCTGATATTGAGTAGCTATACACAATCAATTAACAAACAAGAAGGACGAACAGGGTCATTATTTACTCAAAATACTAATGCCAAAGAATTAGCCGCTATTGAAATTGATTTTGAAATAACTCAAACCTGTTTTAATTATATTCATCAAAATCCTTATGTTGCATCACTTGTAAATAAAATGGAAGATTGGGAGTTTTCATCTTTCAAAGATTATATTGGTCTTAGAAATGGAACTTTATGTAATCAGAAATTAACTAAAGGAATTTTGAATATTAATGAAGAAACATTTTACGAGAAATCTTATGAAGTTCTAAATAAAGATAAATTAGCAAATATTTGGTTATCAAGATAAGCAGCCGTATTGGTAACAGGTCGTGGCATGCTATGCGTGTTATTAATAATATAAGCAAAAGTAAAGAAATTAGGAATATAAGAAACAGCAATTTAACCTTATCCGTGACACGCACAGCGTGCCACGGAAACTAACAAATAATGAAACTCATAAAAGTAGCAGCAGGAACTCTCAACCAAACACCTTTGGCTTGGGAGCAGAACCAAAAAAATATTATTGATTGTATCAAAGAAGCTGATAGGCAAGACATTAGCTTGTTATGTCTGCCCGAGTTGTGCATTACGGGTTATGGCTGCGAAGATGCCTTTTACTCATGGGATTTGGTCGAACAAGCTAAAGAAAGCCTTCTCGAAATCGTTCAGCACACATCAGGTATGATTGTTTCGGTTGGTTTGCCGATTCGCTTCAATAATAAAGTTTATAATACAGCGTGCCTGATTGCCAACAAAAAAATATTAGGATTTGTCTGCAAACAACATTTGCCAAATTATGGAGTTTTTTATGAAGACCGTTGGTTTCATCGTTGGCAAGCGGGTGTGCGTGACGAAATCGAAATTGATGAATTCAAATATCCAATTGGTGATTTAGTTTTTGAATTAAGTGGTGTTCGCATTGGTTTCGAGATTTGCGAAGATGCTTGGGTGGCCAATCGCCCAGGTCGTACGATGTTCGATAGAGGTGTAGATATAATTCTCAATCCAAGTGCAAGCCCGTTTTCGTTTTCAAAATTTGTAACGCGTGAACGCTTCGTTATTGATGGCAGTCGTTCGTTTGCGTGTAGCTATATCTACACAAACTTACTTGGGAATGAATCTGGTCGCTTGATTTTCGATGGCGATGCCATGATTGCTTCCGATGGAAATTTATTGGTTTCTTCACCACGTTTTGGCTATAAAGATTTTTACGTTACATCGGCCGTTATTGATGTCGAAATGCCAAAAGTCAATCATTCACAAGTAAAATCACCGATTACACAAGGAAATTGGAAAGTTCCAGCATTGTTTGATTTTCCAGAAATCAAGCCAATTGCCCCACAAACTGCCGAACTCGAAAAGTTTGAGCGTGGAGGATTTCTAAAAGAAGAAGAGTTTGCACGTGCAGTAAGTTTGGCATTGTTTGATTACCTCCGTAAATCTCGTTCGCAAGGATTTACAGTTTCACTTTCCGGCGGAGCAGATTCTTGTGCGTGTGTGGCACTTTGTGGCTTGATGATTCGTTTGGCCGATGAAAGTATTGGTTTAGATGCTTTTAAGAATAAACTTTCTTTCATCAAGAAAATACAAGATTGCACAACGGTTGAGGAAATTACCGTAAAGATGATTCATAGTATTTATCAAGGCACAGAAAATAGTTCGACCGATACGTATGAATCAGCCGAAAGTTTGGCAAAAAGCATCGGTGCAACCTTCTACAATATCAACATCAACGGACTCATAGAAACTTATAAAGACTTGATAGAAAAGCAAATAGGCCGAGATTTAACTTGGGAAACTGACGATTTATCACTACAAAATATTCAAGCCCGAGTGCGGGTTCCAAGCGTTTGGTTGCTAACAAATTTACATAATCACCTACTTTTAGCAACGTCTAACCGCTCAGAAGTAGCCGTTGGTTATTGCACAATGGATGGTGATACGGCAGGAAGTATCAATCCGATTGCAGGAATTGATAAGTTTTGGTTGAAAAAATGGTTAGTTTGGCTCGAAACCGTAGGTTGTGAAGTTAAAGGAAAGCATATAAAAATCGAAGGATTAAATAAAGTAAATAGCCTACAACCGACAGCTGAACTTCGTCCGCTCGAAACAAAGCAAACCGACGAAAAAGATCTAATGCCTTATGAAGTGCTAAACTCAATCGAAGGGTTAGCCATCAGAGACAAAAAACCACCTTTAGAATGTTTACTTTTCATGGAGGCTCAATACGCTGACCGTTTCGACCAAGCAACTTTAGCAAACTGGGTGGAAAAGTTCTTTAGAATGTGGAGCAGAAGTCAGTGGAAACGTGAGCGTTATGCACCGGGTTTTCACTTAGATAGTTATAACCTTGACCCACGGGGCTGGTGCAGATTTCCGATTTTATCAGGTGGATTTGAGAAAGAATTGGCCGATATGCGAGAATATATCGAAAAAGGCGAACGCCGAAAATCGAGAGGTAGAATTGGATTTTGATGAATTTTAAGCTTTTCAATATCGTAGTAAACAATAATACCACGATATTGAAAAGTAAGGCTATTACTTACCGAGCCAAGTCAATTGACTCCAATAAGCTGGGCCTTCATTGGTTTGGTTTTTACCCTTTGTGCTTCTCCCGTCTTGAATTTGCTTCGTGAGTAAGGCCGTTAATTCTTTTACAATTTCTGGATGTTGGGCATAAACATTTTGAGTTTCACCAATATCAGTTGATAAATCGTATAATTGAATAGGGGGGAGGGTTTTAGCTTCTTGGCTTATTTCCTTAGGCTTTCCATTTCCACCAGAATGCGAACACATAATCAATTTCCAATTATCTTTTCGTATCGCAAAAAAACCATCGGATGAATGATGGATTCCCGATTTACGAGCCTCAAAAGTTGTTTTTTTACCAGTAATTTCACTTAAAAAACTAAAACTATCTTCCGCTATATTATCATTAAGTTTTTTATTATTAAGCTCTGCAATCGTTTGGAAAAAGTCGGTGGTACAAACTAATTGTTTACTTACTTTCGGCGATTGAATGTTTTTTTTCCAAGAAACAATAAATGGTACATGATGTCCTCCTTCAAAAATATCAGTTTTTAGGCCTCTGTATATCATAGAAGGATTATGCCCCTTGCTAAGTTGTGCTTGAAGGTCGGCGGGGTTGGCAAAACCATTGTCGGATGCAAAAACAATGATAGTATTTTCATAAACGCCATTCTTTTTTAGTGTTTCAACAACTTGCTTTACTACATCATCGACCATCAAAACAAAATCAGCGTAGGGTGAGACATTACTTTTGCCTACAAATTTTCCGATAGGTAAAATGGGCGTGTGTGGTGCGGCTAATGGGAAATATAAGAAAAACGGCTTCTCTTTTTTAGAATTTTGATTAATAAAATTGAGTGCTTTTTCGGTGAATTTGCCTAAAACTTCCTCAGGCTGAAAATCAGGTGCAATAATACCCGCACGAAATAATTCAATACCTTTTCGGCCGATGCAAGTATCTTTTGGTATGGCCGTGCAAAAACCGTTTTCTACATAAGCGTAGGGTGGCATATCGAGCGAGGCAGGAATACAAAATGAATAATCGAAACCGTTTGTGTTTGGGCTATTTTTTATCTCTTTTGTAAAATCAACCTTTTTTTCTCCAGCCTCAATATTTCCCCAAGTCCAACCCAAATGCCATTTGCCGACAACTCCTGTTTTATAGCCTTGTTTTTGTAAGAAAGAAGCCACAGTTTCTCGTTTTGGATCAATTAATGGCGTATCATAACCATGTAAAACACCTTTTTTGAGTGTAGTTCGCCAGTTATATCGTCCAGTCATGATTCCATAGCGAGTAGGAGTACAGACGGCCGAGGTGGTATGAGCATCTGTAAACTTTACACCATTTTGAGCTAATTTATCAATGTTTGTTGTCTGAATTTTTCCTTCTGGATTATAGGCAGACACATCGCCAATGCCTAAATCATCGGCAAGTATATAAATTATATTGGGTTTTTGTGCAAAACTTTTTATACTGAAAGTTAAACAAATAAGGGTTGAGAAGAGTAAGCTTTTTTTCATTTTTTTAATATTGATTGTTTTATTTAGAAAAAGAGTAAGGTCTTGATGTTTGCAAAATTCCACGTTTGAAATTTGGTTTTTCGGACATATTAAATGTTATTTTTCCGCCTTTCAAAATATCAAAATGGTTTAAAAAATTCTTGTCGTAATTCACACCATTTAAAGTAGCAGACTGAATATAGATAGTTTTTGACGTATTTTTAGGTGCTTCAATGACGAATTTCTTTCTATTTTCTAAGCTCAAAGTAACTTTTTTGAAAAGTGGAGAACCAATGACATATTGCTGAGTACCCGGACAAACCGAATAAAACCCCAAAGCACTAAATACATACCAGGCACTGGTTTGGCCATTATCTTCATCGCCGCAATAGCCATCTGGTGTTGGGCGATATAACTTATCCATTGCTTCCCGGACGTGTATTTGTGATTTCCACGGCACTCCACAAAAATTATAAATATACGTCATGTGCTGTATCGGTTGATTTCCATGGGCGTATTGACCCATATTCATCACTTGCATTTCGGTCATTTCATGAATTGCCCCTTTATAAAAACTCGACTCAACAATTGGCGGCAAATTATAAACGCTATCAAGCATCATTTCCATTTTTTTATAGCCACCCATGAGGTCGGATAAACCTTTAAAATCGTGCAAAACACTCCAGCTGTAATGCCAACTATTACCCTCAACAAATTCATAACCCCAACTGAAAGGATTGAAAGTTGTAGGAAATGACCCATCTTTATTCCTCCCTCGCATCAGATTATAGGCTGGGTCGAACATATTTCGGTAGTTTTGAGAGCGTACGGCAAATTTTTCAATTTCTTCTTTAGGTTTATTTAAAGCAATCGCCAATTGATTTAAGTTAAAGTCAGCGTGTGCATACTCCAATGTGCGAGCCGTACTTCCTACATAACCTTCGAGAGGTACATAACCCAGCTGATTATACTCCTTCACACCGTTTCTACCCAATGTTTTGATTGGACCTTGATTCTCAGTATTTTTCATAAGAGCTTCATACAAAACATTAATGTCGTATCCTCTAACGCCTTTCAAATACGCATCTGTGATGACTGAGGCTGAGTTACTACCTATCATGCTACCTTTATGCCCAGGGCTTGCCCATTCGGGTAGCCAACCACTTTCTTTGTAAGTATTGGCTAAACCATCTAAAATATGCCCATCCATTTCGGGGTACATGAGCGTAAGAAATGGAAACAAAGACCGAAAAGTGTCCCAAAAACCAGTATCGGTAAACATATACCCTTTTTCGACTTTGCCATTATATGGGCTGTAATGCACCATCTGATTTTGAGCATCGAATTCGTAAAATTTTCGAGGAAACAAAAGCATTCTGTAAAGGCACGAATAAAATGTTTTGAGTTGTTCGTCGGTGCCGCCTTCAACCTTTACTTTAATGAGTTCATTGTGCCAAGCCAACTTAGCTTTTGCATGAATTTGGTCAAAAGTTTGCTCGCCGACTTCTCGTTTTAGGTTTAATTCTGCTTGTTCGGGTGAAATAAACGATGAAGCTATTTTTAGATGCACCTTTTCACCTTTTTTCGTAGAAAAACCAATAATTGCTTGGGCGTGGCTACTCGTTATCTCGTTTTGTGATTTAACTAAAACACTATCATTGACAGTCCATGTGAGCGTAAATTTTTTATCACATTCTAATACAAAATAGTTTTTAAAATTCGCAGGAACGCCCCCTCGATTTCTGGTTGTATAACCAATAATTTTGTTTTGTTCGGGCAAAATTTTGACATACGAACCTCTATCGAAAGCATCGACAAGTATAAACGAACTGTCAGATTTTGGAAAAGTAAAGCGAAATATGGATGCTCTTTCAGTAGGTGTAATTTCGGTTAATACATCATGGTCTGAAAGATATACACTATAAAAATATGGTTTTGTAACTTCGTTTTTATGAGAAAACCAACTGCTTCTTTTCTCTTCTTTAAAATTCAATTTCCCAGTAAGTGGCATTATCGAAAACTGCCCATAGTCTCCTATCCAAGGTGAAGGTTGGTGCGTTTGTTTGAAACCATTAATTTTATCGGCAGTATATTGGTAGAGCCAGCCATCAGCTATTTTGCCAGTTTGTGGCGACCAAAAGTTCATTCCCCAAGGCGTTGCAATGGCTGGGTAGGTATTGCCATTAGAATAACTTCTTTTAGAATCAGTACCAATGATAGTATTGACAAATTCTTCGGGACGAAATTGCTCTTGAGCAAAAACCGAAAAAAAACAACTGAAACATACAATTAGGAATATATTTTTTATCATTTTGACAAATATTTTATTGACTTTGAGTACTTCTTTTGACTAAGATTCTGTTTTATCTATGTGCTTTTCTTGACATCAAATAATTGTAAAACTACATTTAGTATAAAAAATGATGCAAGGTAAAAGAAGGTCTTTGATAAAGACTAATACACTGAATATCAGGTAATTAATTTTTTTTATAAATTTGAATTTTAGAAAATCTAAAAAAAGCGTAGCTACAAAAACTACTCATCGCTGTAAGCAAGTGCCAAATTGAATGCCCTTGATAAAATGAGTGTGGGTCGCAGTTAATTTTTTGCACATCTAAGGTACGAATATTGACTGCCACAAACATTAAAACAAAACCTAAAATCGCCAAAATAAATGATTTGTGTTTACGGAATTGAATATAGTGAATGACAATGCTTAGCAATAACAGAAAAATCATGGCGGGCAATAATTTATTACTAGAAATCATGAGTGAAATTGGCAGAAAGGCTATAATAATTACTATTAATCCCCCAATCCAAAGTTTTTTTGCTGTTGCTGAAAATTCGATTTTATACAAAAGGTGATATATACCTATACCCAATAAAGCGATAGAAATGCTGTAAGTACCGTTCATGTCAACTCTTTGACCCAGATAAGTAAGCGAAGCGTGGAAAAATGCACTTCCAAAACTCAAATAAATAAAACAAAAACCCATTAAAGCCGATAGTAAGGGGAATTTCTCAAGCCTATTTTGAACGGTATTTTCTTTGTTATTTAAATCATATTTGGCGATTTGAAGAATCAAAATTCCAAAAAAGAAATACGCTAAATTGGAATAAGTATTCATTGATTGATGAAAAAGTTTTTCGGTATTGTTAAACTCGCAATACTCAACCGTCAATGCTGATTTACTAATCGTCATTCCGTTCCAAATATTACCAGTCAAAAACGTGTTAAAGCACGCCCAAATCGCTATCATTCCGATGGTAAAAATGAATGCCGTACCTAAAAATTTGAGAATTAATTGCTTACTCATGAGGTTTATTTATTCGGTGTAATTTCAATTAATGGTTTTGAAATATCCCAATTGGCAGGTATTTCAAAAATAATATTCATGATATACGGAAAATCTTTTGTGCCAACTCCTTCCGAATTAATCATTTCTTGAGATAAAATCCCGACATTCGTATTAGTCAAAACCGTTTTTACTTTTAAAGCCATATTTGGAAGTTTCCAAATATCTTCCTGAAAGTTTTTAGGACTAATATTATTTTCATAAACAAAAATTTGAAAATTATTGGCGAGCGTATCAGCCAAAAATATCTGCATTTTTGTTTCATCTACTTTTACATTTGTTTTGCCTTCACCTGGCACAAAAAGCCAGCCAATATCGCCATTTTTAGCTTTCCAATGCATTGTCCCAGTTTTCAGAATGTGCGAAATTTTTCGGTTTCCCCAAAGTCCACCCATCATCCAATCCTTTTGAATGTTGGCAGTTACTTTTTTTAGTCGGTCTCCTTCATAATAATTTGAAGTAGTTCGAGTTATAAACCTTGGTTTATCAAATTTTTTAAAGTGAGCAAGTGCTTTTTCGGGCATTGAAATACCCATTTCTACAATCGGGACTATAAATTCACGCTCATGATGCACGCCATTTTGACCAGGAATCGTTGCAATTTTTGGATTGTCTAAAGCAACGGCTATCCAAGTACCCACAATAGCGTGTGTTTTTTTCATATCGATGCCGTATGCTCGTAGATATGGGCCACAAATATTTTGTAGATTTGCATTATAAAATGTCGCAATATCTAGCCAAAGTTCTTTTTCAAGTACTTTGCTCATGTCTTTCATTGCTGGAGAAAACGATAATTCTCGCCAAAGTGCCAAGCCAACAAAGTCAACACCATAGTAAGTAGGCGAGTTGTATTCGCATAAAGTATTGTATTTGAGGAAGTTAGTGTAAATCGCTCGTGCTTTTTCTAAACCAGCATTTTTGTAATCAGGGATATTAAATGCTGTACCTACATATTCCATCATGAATGAACTCATGATAGAAATATTATTGTAATCGGGGTTTACATTGCGTTTAATTGCTCCTTTTACAGTCCGAATTAAACAAGTTTCTAAGTCTTTTCTTACATCTTCGGGCAGTTTTTGCTTGTATTTATGGTAAATACTAATCAAATCAGTACCGATAAATTCTCGCATATTTTGGTCGTAATTGCCGGTTTGTTTACTAGTTCCTTTCCAAACCGCAAAATCTTGGCTTGTTTCATCTAAATTTTGAAGTGTAAAAATCCATTTGATTATTTTTAAGGCGTTCTCAATATCTCCTGATTCATTTCTATAAAATAATGCACAAGCCAACCGCATTATACCCCTCGCAGACGTATTTTCATCTAATTTTAACCCAGTAGCTTTAGGCATTTGCTCTTCGATAAAATCATCAAATAACGTTTTTTGATATTTTGTAAGCGTTTGATAGGTAAACTTTTTGGTAAAAATAGATACATCTTCGACTTTTTGTGCAAAAAGTACCGTCGACAAAATCATGACGATACTTGTCATTAAAATTTTCATTTGTATGTGATGTTTGGGGTGATTTTTATTAAAGGGTTCTCAAGCTTCCAGTTTGAAGGAATTTCAAAGGTAATCTTCATAACCGAACCGATATTTTCAGAAATTGCCAACAGATTATTAAAATCTTTAGTTTCAACTACCTCTGTTTTAGGTATTTTTAAGTCGGTTTCGAGGTTTAGCGTCATTCCTGACAAATTCCAGTTCTTGTTATTAAATGCCTCAGATGTTATATTTTTTGTATAAATAAATACTTCAAAACTACTTGGTTGGGTATCATTTGCAAAAATGCTCATTTGTGTTTTTGATACTTTTACATTTGTTTTCCCGTCTCCCAGTATCATTAGCCAAGCAATATCTCCATCTGGTGTTTGCCAATGAATCGTTCCTGTTTTTATTTGCTCCCACACTCTTTTATTGCCCCATAAGCCACCCATCATCCAATCTTCATTTATCATGGCGGTTACTTTCTTGATACTATCACCTTTATAATGATTAGGAACGTTACGAGCAATAAATTGAGGTTTTGAGAAAGATTTTAGCTTAGCCAAATCAGCTTTAGGAATTGATAATCCTAGATTAAAAATAGGAGCGAGGTTACTCATTTCACCATATTTTGGGCCTTTTTTCGGAGGAAGCGGAGCGAACTTTTCGTCGTCAACAGCGAGGCCAATCCAAGTACCTGTGATAGCAAAATATTTGTTCATATCCATACCATAGGCTCTGAAATATGGGCCAGGCATATTTTTTAACTTAGGATTATAGAAGTTGGTTGTTTCATGCCAAAAATCTTTTTCAAGTGCCTTACCCATTTCTTGAATTTCTTTCGAAAAAGCCAGTTCTCGCCATAAACCAAGCCCAATGAGCGTAACTCCATAATAAGTTGGGGAGTTAAATTCACTAAAAGTTTTATTGGTTTGGTAAAGTTTGAATATATCTCGGGCTTTTTTCAAACCAGCATTTTTGATTTCCTCTAAACCAAACTCTGTTCCAACATATTCCATCAAAAAAGCACTCATAATCGAAATATTGGTATATTCGGGCACAACATTTCTTTTGAATGCTCCTTTTGCCGCATGAATAATACCAGTTTCGATATCTTTGATGATATTTTCGGGTAAAAGATTTCTAAACTTATTCCGAATAATAATCAAATCACAACCAATGAATTCTCGCCAGTTTTGGTCAAATTTGTCGTTTACGATAGCAGTTTTCCAAATGCCATAGATTTTAGTATTTTCATCTTGGTATTGGTTTTTCAAAATCCATTGTAGTATTATTACGGCTTTTTCTTTATCTCCGACAGCATTTCTAAACAAAAGTGCTTCCGCCAAACGTGTTTTGCTTCGTAAACTACTGTTGTCGGTCAATACATCTTCAATCTTCGCTCCCGCAGGAATTTCATCCGCCAAAAACGTATCAAAAAGTTGTTTTTGGAAGATTGACAAGGTTTTGTACGAATATTTTTTTGAATAAATATCATTTTGAGCATATAGATTAAACATGCTCATTATTGAGAATAAGCCAATAAACAGACCTTTTTTTAGTATTTGCATTTGTAGATATTTTAAACTTTTAGCTCCTCGCCCCATTTATAAACTATTTTGCCATTAGTATCATGGTGAGAAAATTCGATACGGCTGGTATTTCCTGTACGCATAACGTCCACAGACATAAAACCTCCTTTTACCAAGTGAAAACGATGATAGTTTTTGTTTTCGCCTGGGGTACCACCTGCATGTTCATCGCTTGCTGCACCGATGCTAAACTCATGAAGACCCGTTTCAGGATGAACAGAATGATATTGCCAATGACGATCGCCACAAATGACGAAGAAGTTATTTGGTACATTGTTTTTGAGCCAGTTGCGTAGTTCATCGCCTTCGTGCTTGAAACCTATATTGCTATGGTTATCGTCTTTTTGAACTCTGTCAGGCCCTACTAAGGGTGTTGGGCTTACCAATATTTTCCAAGTAGCGGTGCTTTCTTTTACTGTTTTCTTGAACCATTCTTTCTGTTCTTTTCCCCAAATGGTTTTGTCAGAACCATCAGGCATTTCATTAGGCGAACGAAAATCTCGCCCTTCCGATAGCCAAATTTGAAGATCTTTTCCCCATCGAAAAGTACGGTAACTTGGGCCATCATTCAAAGGGGCTTGTTGTCTAAAAATTTCTTGTCCTTGAGCAAAGGTAAATTCACCCATCTTTGCCCCAGGCTCTGAATCATTGTCGAGTGTATCATGGTCATCCTTTAACCAATAAGTACCAACGTTTCTATTAAACTCGATTAAACGAGGCAAACTAAACATGCGTTCCCAATGATAGCGAGCCAAACGTATGTTATTTGCACGAGGCATGTCATTGTCGTAATATACCAAATCACCTGTAATACAAGCAAAATCAGGTTTTAATGATAACATAGATGGATAAATAGTATGCCCATCTATATGTCCACGATCAGGATAACCTTGGCAGGTCATCAAGCAAAAACGGATGTCTGCAATGACATCTACCTTAGGTGCAGTTTTGAATTTACCTTTAAACTTTATTGAATTTGACTTGTTTTTGTTGGTCGTTGTTTCACTTTCAAAATAATATGTACAGAATGAATCTAAATTTTTTAAATGAAACTGATGAATAAAATCTGTTTTTTCCGAAACTTCCACCCAAGGCGTTACTTTCCCATTTTTCAATGACTCTTCTGTGCCATATTTTAACCTAACAAATCCTTTGATACCTGGACAAGCCCCTTCTAACTCTTCAACTGGAACTTTTGGTTCTGGCAATTGATCTATCTTATAGTTTTGTGCCCGACCGGGGATAATAATGCCTTTGTTGTTTCGTTCTGGCGTGGCGGTTATCCTAGCCCAAACTATTGCTGTCGAGGAAGATATCTCTCCAACTCGAGTTCCCATGGCCTGATAGGCCTTATTTGCCTCCTCCTTTGTAATCCATGATGGATAAGCCAAAGAAGTCAAAGCCAAGGCTGTGGAATCTTTTACAAACTTTCTACGGGTTTTATTTTCTATTTCCATTTTACTTTTCTATGTTTTTTACTCCTACACTTTTTGCCCATTTATCATATTCAAACTTCATTTCTTCAACTTTTTGAGTCAATTCTTTAGCAAGATTTATCGTCTCGCTCGGGTCACTGCCAAGGTCATACAGTTCCCAATCGGCATCTTCCAATTCTTTTACTAATTTCCAGTTTCCTTTCCTAATGGCTTTATTGCCTTCATGTTCCCAAAATAGCGTTCTTTTGGGCATTTTTGCACCGTTCCAAATATAACTTAGACTTTTACCATGAACTTCGGAAGGCTGCATTTGTGCCAATTCGAGACTCGTTGGTAAGAGGTCAATTACATGGCTTGGGGCATCAATAAACTCCCTTTTAGGTTTTATTTTAGCTGGCCAATGAATGATACACGGACTAATGATGCCGCCTTCGTGCATGTATTTTTTATAAAGTTTGAATGGAGTGTTCGATACATTTGCCCACTGGAAATCGTAGGTGCCATAAGACCCTCTTTCTCCAATGCGTTTGTTAGGTTCGCCTAGTTTTCTATCATCTACATTTTCGGGACTACCACCATTATCTGCCAAAAAGATGATAAATGTATTGTCTAATTGCTTATTGTTTTTTAGATATTCAACCAGTTTTCCTATGTTTTTATCCATTCTATCAATCATTGCTGCATAAACTGCCATTTTTCTTGCCCATGATTTTTTATCGGAAACTGTATTCCAATCTTGTATATCATTAGGTCGAGGCGTAAGTTGATATCGACTATCGAGCAAGCCAATTTTTTGCATTTTTTTGTATCGATCAGCACGAGTTTTATCCCAGCCTTGAAGGTAGAAGTTTTCGTATTTCGAAATATCTTCTTCATAAGCATGGAGTGGAAAATGAGGAGCAGTATAAGCCAAATATAAGAAAAATGGATTGTTTTGTCTATCGTTTGATTTGACAAATTCAATCGCTTTATCAGTAAAAGCATCGGTTGCATAATAGCCTTCTTTAGGTAATACATACTCTTTGTCGTCTTGAACCACAAACCTTTTTCTTTTTTCTTGCAATACTTCAAAAAAACTTGAAGCCCCCGAAATCAAACCAAAATATCTGTCAAATCCTCGTCTAAAAGGCCAATATTGTGGACTTTCACCTACGTGCCATTTGCCAGTCATATAGGTGTTATAACCAGCCGTGCGTAAGTCTTCTGCTATTGTTGGAATACTTGGGTCGAGATAACCTTGGTAGTTTCCTTTGGGTACTTTTTGGTCTTCAAAAGTTACCATATTTCCCATTCCAACTGCATGTGAATATTTACCCGTCAATAATGATGCTCTGGTTGGGCAACAGCGACCTGCATTATAAAAATTGCGTAGTTTAAGACCATTTACTGCTAATTTATCAAGATTAGGCGTACTTATTTCGCTGCCATAACAACCAATATCCGAAAAACCCATATCATCGGCCATTATGATAATGATGTTTGGGCGGTTAGAGATTGCTTGCTTGTTAGTCAAAGCCAATAAACCTAGAAAGACGGTTAACCCTATTAGAAGGCTAAAAAAAGAAATTCTGTTTCTTAATGTTTTCATTGATTTAATAAGTTAATTCATTTTCATACCCCAACTATTCATTTCTTCTTTTTTTATTGCCAAAGGTGATATTTCGAAAGTATTTGGCCTTTTGCCCGTATAAATAATGGCAGATTGCCCTTTTTTTAAATTCAGTTCAATTAAACCCGCTTGGAGTTTTATTTTGACAGATTTTGGAGCAACTATTTTTAAATCACCTTCAAAATCAGCATTAATGATGCAAGGTTTACCTGCCAAACTTTCTATTTTCATAAATTTAGTTTTTCCTTCATTTCGCACAGCACTTATTAAAAATGCACCTTCTGTTCTTAAATTATAAAAACGGGCTTCAGTCCAAGAGGAGGGCATTGCTGGGAAAACACGGATTTTACCACCCCAATCTTGCAAATACATGTCTAACATACTTCTTGAAGCCGAAATTGGAGATTCAAAAGTTGGATTTTCTCTTTCGCTGTAAAATGTATTTGGCGTGGCCGTTGGTGTACGTTTAGGTGCTGGAGGTTCGGCAAATCGTGGAAGTAATTCAAGCGACCTATTGAGCCATTTTAACGCATTATCGCCTTCGCCTACGGCTGCCCATAACGAAGAAGCACCTGAAAATTTATAGATGCAGTTATCACCATCTAAATCAGTAAAGTGTTGGATAGATTTTTTCATTATCGAAATTCGCTCGGGTTCGTTTTCAATATTCATTTCAAAAAGCGGGAAAATAGCAAAAAGATGACTGTAATGCCTATGAGGCTTTTCAAAAGGAACATTTTTGCCAATCATTATTCCATTTTCATTGATATTATAATCTTGCATTTTAGATAGCATTTCTTTCCAACGTGGGAGCAATGGCTCTTCAATTTTTAAACGCTCGGCAGTGCCAATTAAAGTTTTAAAACCCCAACGTGCCAATGCTATATTTAGACTTGTTTCTTTAGCATTGCCGTATTCGTCTGAATATGTAAAAGGAATATGATAGAGTCCATCTTCGCCCAAATACAATATCCGCATATATACATTGAATGCTCGTCTCATGAGCGGATAAATAGATTCTCTCAATTGTTTTTCATTCATACTTCGCTGATTATGAAGATAATACATCTGCATAAGCCAAGGCAAAACGATGATATTCAATTCTTTGTCATTATTTTTATCGTCTGATAAAAACAAAGGTGCGTACAAATCATCATAAGCAACAGGATTTCTTATTCCTGCACAATCCGCCTGAAATTCCGGTGGAACATTCGCAATCATTTGGTCTTGGTGCCTTTCGAGTAGTTGATATAGATTACTTTCTAAATCAAGATGATTGGTAATTCCAAAAGTAAAATAAGTAAGCTGTACATTGAGATTCATCCATAACATTGGCCATGAGGTAGGTTTAAACCAAGGCCCTAAAAGGTCAATGACAGGACGATTCGGATGAGTTGCACTACCTAATTTGTAGAGTTGAATCCAATAAAAACTCTCCAAGTGAGCATCAGGAAAAGTAGCGAAACTTGCAGGATAGTAATTATTCCACCATTTTCGGTGTGATTTTTCTAATTCTGAAATTGATTTTTTTTGTCCTGCTTTGATAGTAGCAATGGCATCAATTGCTGAACCAGAGGCAGGCTTTCTGTATTTCCCCCATCGGTTGGCGACTGATAATAAAACAGTTCGAGAACCATCAGCGTTTGTATCATTACTCCACGCCGTGGAATAGTCATCACCCATCAATAATGGTTGGGTCACTGTTTCAATTCCATTGCTTCTTTCAACCAAAAATGGTGGATTTTGAACATAAGGAACATTCAGTTCTAAACCCATTGCACGCTTGGCAATATACCTTGCACTTTGAGCCAATTGAGGACGAAACTTTATTTTTACAGCCTTTTCACCACCTGTGGTTTTTATATTTAAAACTATCAACTCATCATCTGATGGAACAAAACAACGAAACGAAATACTACCTAATGAAGTGGTTAATTCTCCTCTGATTTCAGCATTCCATAAGTCGCAACGAAAATTAGATTTCGTAATTTCTCCCATTGGAGTTAGTAGCAATTGTCCGATTGGTAATCTACTAGTTTCATAAGCACTTGAACCTTTCGTTCGATGATCATATACGTCTGTCCTTCCGATTTCAAAACGTAAAGAGTTTGCTTCAATGTCGTCTTTGAAAATAATTGCCCCTAAAAGGCCGTTACCAATAAATGCTCCTTCAAAATAATCAGCAGGCAGTTTATTCCACACCAAATCATGTTGAGCCATAAATTTAGGCCAATCAACATTTAATTTTACAGAAGTATTTTGTTGAGCCAAACATGTTGATGATATAAATTCTACGAGAAGATATAAGATTATTATTGTTTTTTTCATAGAAAATATTGATAAGTTAATAAAATAAAGATAAAAAAAGAGGGTTTTACCACACAAACCGATTGGATTAAAGTTTCTTTTTCAAAAATATTTTCAATTTATTTGACAGGAAACATTCTCAACATTACAACTCCATGATGGCGAATTTCAGTTTTGAATGAACCATTAAATGTTCCTAATTCTTTTTGACGCCAAACATCTCTTAATTTATATTGACCTTTTAAGCCAATTTTGGTAAAATCAAATGTATAATTCTTAGCTTTTTCGTCTCCCCAACGAAAATATGTTTCGGGA
>Ga0247831_1004385_pt1 | contig 18932 bp, 17 predicted proteins | sample LaCruzMarch2015__9_FD_192406 | JGI IMG/M metagenome (GOLD analysis project Ga0247831, IMG submission 192406) | Freshwater microbial communities from meromictic Lake La Cruz, Castile-La Mancha, Spain - LaCruzMarch2015_1m | ecosystem: Environmental > Aquatic > Freshwater > Lake | place: Spain... | reverse complement strand
AGACCCCGAAAAAGACATGGATTTTTGAGTCCTAACCAAGTTTTTAATAATATAATTTTAAACCCAAAAGTTGCATTTGTGACTTGAATGTAGCATTATTTTTCTGAAAGTTGTACTTTGTCCTCTTGTCTAATTACATTAACATCTAAAAGTTCGGAAATCGTGTGTAGAAGTTCATCTACATTTTCGGCACGGAACGAACCCATTATTTTTCGTTCAGCCAATTCTGTATTATTTATTGTAACTTTTAAACCATAAGTTTCCTCTAACATCTGAGCTACATCCGAAAGTTTTGTTTCATCAAAAACGAAACGCTTCTCTTTCCACAACGAAAAATTGGATGGTTGTATAACTGGTTTTAATATAGCTTTGTTATTTTTATTAAAAGTAACAAGCTCGCCCGGTTTCATTATTAATCGTTTAGCAATTTTGCCTTCTTTATAATTTACCAAAACCTTACCTTTCTTTAAAACAATATTTGCACCTCTTGGACGGGCAAAAACAGAAAACTCTGTACCTAACACAACCACCTCAAAATTTTTATCCGTTTTTACAATAAATTTTTGATTTATTGAAGAATGTGTTACCGAAAAATCTGCTTCTCCGTTTAAATAAACCTCTCTCTTAGAATCTCCAAATCCCCAGCGTGGTACTTTAAATGATGAATTGGCATTGAGTGTAACTTGTGTACCATCTGTGAGTACAAATGACTTCACTTCGCCGTATGCTGTTCGATAAGTTGTATAAATGATTGAATCTTGTAATAACCATAATCCTATTGATAAAAATAATAATATTGATGCGGCTATTGAGCATTTTACAATTTTGGATTTTCTACCTAATATTTTCAAAGGTTGTCTTACTATTGGAGCTTCGGAGTTAATATTAAAAAAGTTTTTATAACGTTCAGCCAAAACTTGGCTATCGGGATAATATTCAAAGTTGCTATTTTCCCATTCTTCCAACCATTTATAATATAATTCTTCATTTGAAGGATTTTGTAACCAATTATCTATCTGTTTTCGCTGTAAAGGTGTGGTCTTATTTGCGAAATTATCTAATATCAGCTCTTTTGTAATATCAGTATTCATATTTTTTTCTTTTTTAGCAAGATGTTTTTTATTTAAAAACCCTTAGTTTTTATTATTTCAATAATAAAAATACAATCAGTCCTACTGAGAAAGTAAGGTAGTCTTTCATGCCATTCTTTAAAATAGTTAAACCCTTGCTTAGATGAGCTTCAACAGTTTTTAAAGAAATTTCTAATTCATTGGCAATTTCTTGGTGCTTTTTACCTTCAAATCTACTCATTAAAAATACTTTTCGACATTGCGGTGGCAACGACTCTACCAGCTCTTTGACTCTATTATAAGATTCTTCAAATTGAGTAATATTATCAGGGCGAAGGCTATCCGAACTCATATTTTGGTCCGTATTCTCTAGGCTATCTAAACCCTTAAACTCTGACCTCAAGTAGGAGTATGCTTCGTTTCTAACACTTCTAAAAAGATAAAAACGATAGGAGGAATTAATTGAGTTAAACACCTTTTTTGTCCAAAACTTAACAAAAACATCGCTCACAATGTCTTCAGCTATTTCTCTTGAGTACACATATCTCACAGCATGACTACACAAGGCTCGATGGTACCTTCGAAACAACAACTCACAACCTTCTTCAGGGCTTTGGTCAAAAGCTCTCTTAATAAATATCTCATCATCTGAGAATGATTTAGTATTTACCTCAATATCCAACTTCAAATCAGAGTCTTTTAATATTGAAAACTCTGTTTCATGTAATAAGTTGTTTGACCTTTTAGGTACCTGTTCCTGCATTTTATGTCCATATAAATCTGACCTCTATTTAACTAGACGCAAAATCTATTAAATACCCTTAGTCAAAATATAATATTTTTTATGAAATTTTGTGTTTTTCTGTTTTAATGCAAATTGATTGTTGATAATTAATCTTACAGCTTGTATTGCCTCACATATTTTATTCCTTTCTGACACATTCTCACGGCTAAAGACAGCTAGGTTCTAACATCTACGCACAAGCTAATGCTTCACGGATTACGATGCAAGGCGATGCCCTCGCCTAAAATATCGTTTGAATGTCTTGTCCTGAAATAGCTTGACTCCAAGGCATTATAACTATGATTATCAAGCAGGACTTGTAATGCTAAAAAGTAGTATGGAGGGGGAGGAAATAGTTTCGAAAGCTAGTAAAAAAGGCACTTAAAAAATACTTTTTTAAGTCGTTTTCATGTATTTTTAAACAAATGACTGAATAATCATAAAAATTTGATGTCAATACTATTTGTTCCAAAAGTTCTATTTGATTTCAAATTCAATGTAGCAAGAGAATTTTTCTGTAGCTGAAGCTTATTTACAATAGGCGGGATTTTGTGGCCTGCATTAATATTTATGGTGAAAGTGACCAATACGCCAAGCTGCAAACCGTTAGCGGTAAGCATAACAGACCCCATAAGACCTCTAAAAATCTGAGCTAAAAATACAAAAAAATACAATTGCATTTTTATTTGTACAGACCGTTCTGTTTGAGTATATTTGCAACGTCAATTAATCAAAATTTACTAATGAACATAAAACATGACAAAGAAAATGTATTAAAAACAGGACTCAGCTTATTTTGTAATAAAGGCTATAACAGTCTTGGTATTGACGAGATATGTAAAGTAACAGGAATGACCAAAGGTGCGTTTTATAATGCATTTAAAAGCAAAGAGCAGTTTTTAATTGAAGCCATTTTGCTTTATGCAAAAAACAACATGAACCGAATAAAAACCCAACTTAAATCAAATACTGATAAACCTGCTTTTGAACGCCTTTTTCAATTTTACATCAATATGCTTGAAGTACAGCCAAAAGTGAATTTTATGGGTTGTTTTATCAATAACATTATGTCTGAATTAGGGGCTGCAAATGACAAGGTTGGATTAGCTTCTACGCAAGCATTTGATGAATTTATAGATGCAATAGAACCGACAGTTAAGGAAGCTCAACAAAATAATGAATTGAGTTCAGAATGGAACTCCAGACAAATTACAGAACTTTTTCATTCGACATTTTACGGTTCTCTTACCAGAGCCAAAAGTTCTAGAGACAATCAACAAAGCATTAACACAATGAAATTATTATTCGACAATTTAAAAACAAATAAATAAAAATGGGAAAAATAACCACAATTAAAAGAGAGATTGAAATCAATCAATCAAAGGACAAAGTTTGGAACGCTTTAGCAGACTTTGGCAACATTTGCCACGGACACCCAGCGGTAAGTAAATCATTTATTACTTCTTCCCAAAAAGTTGGAGTTGGTGCAACTCGACATTGTGATTTTACAATGATGGGAGCAAGTGCCGAAGAAAAAGTAACGGAATGGAATGAAGGTAAAAATATCAAAATTGAAGTTGCTGAACTTAAAAAAATGCCCGGAATTGATACTATGGCGTTAGACTTGGCTATCAGACAAAATGGTGATAAAACCATTTTATCCAGCACTATGGCTTACTCAATGAAAAACAGTTTTTTCGATGTAATGAACAGTCTAATGATGAAAAATATGAATGCCAAATTATTGGACGGCATTATGGCTGGTCACAAACTGTATATCGAAACAGGAACTATCGTAAATGAAAAAACAAAATTAGACACCTCAATTGTTAAACAATTAAATTAAATGAAATACGTATTAATTATTTTGCTTGGATTTTTTGCGATAAAATCAGCAACTGCACAAACAGTAAAATTAGGTAGAAGTGCTACCGAAATAACAATGGAAGTAGAAATTGACGCCCCTATTGAAAAAGTTTGGGCAAATTTCAAAGACGTTGGAGGTATTTATAAAAACAGCCCAACGGTGGACACTTCTTATGTTATTTCAACAATCAATGAAGGAATTGGTGCAAAAAGACACATGATAATGTCAAAGGCTTTTAAAGGTGCAATTTTAGAAGAAGAAAATCAAATTTGGAACGAATCGGAGCGTTATCAAAAATTCAACGCTTATACCATTTATAAAGTACAAGGCATTCAGACAATGGGAGGCGATTTTAGACTTACTGCAAAAGGCAATAAGACCATTCTTACTTCTACTTTAAACTATTCTATGAAAAACAAGGTGTTTGGAATGATGAACGGAATGATGGGGCGTAAGAAATTCACAAAAACGTGGGCTTCAATTCTTGCAGGATACAAATATTATTCGGAAACTGGTATCAGAGTTACAGAAAATACAGCTTTGCCAATAGAGGTAGTAAAACTATTGGAAGTGAAGAAAAACTTGACTAAATAGATATGGTAGAAAATAAAACATTTTTAATAATTAACGCCACACCAAATACAGATGATTTAGCAAGTTTTCAATCCTATATTTCACAAATCATAGGTATCTTTACAAAGTTTGATGGAAATGGAATGCTGCGTTAGAAAACAAACGAGCAAGTAATGGGACAAGGTGGAATAAAAGCAATTGCCGTTTTTGAATTTCCTTCTCAACAATCTATATAAGATTATGATGGCAAGTTAAGAATTTACTGCTCTGAACGAAGTTCGTAAAAAAGCATATATACAAGAAGTAGATTTGATGATTTGCGAAAGCGTAAAAAAATGAAAGCAGCTAATAGCACCTACATGAAATTGGCGGTTCTGTGGCTAAATGAAGCTTTGTGCTGAGTATCAAGTTCAGTTGTGAAGAGACTATTTTTTAAACTGTGTCAAGTAATAATTTCACAAAAGACCTAAGTCAATAATATTATTGCAAGATGGGCTTAATTGAGGGCTTACAGAAGTTCAGGCAATTTTAAAACAATAGTGTAGATTAGCCATTTTTTCAACGGCATCTCATAAACTTATCTTTATAGTTGCGTCGTACGTTAAGTTCCATCGTGGCAATGGAACTTAACGTATTACGGATAACAAAACATTTCCTCGTATAGGAAAATTTTTCATCATTATGGGAGTTTGAAGTCTTAAATGATACGTTTTATTTTACTGATTTTTAACTCCACCTGACTAGTATTTTTATCGCAAACAATTGACTTTAAGCAAATTGACTTTTTTTCAAAAATCACTAATTTAAGACAAAAATACAATTAACCTACTTCAAAATCTTAACCTTAATATCTTTAAAATAGGCGATACTTTTTGGGTCGTGCCCTTGTAGGGCTACTGTACCCGAACTCAATCTTTTTAGTCCACGATTTTCTGGAAGAGTGTCAGGCTCGGTATAATCAACTGCTACTTTATCATCAATTTTTATAATAATGTGCTTGTTTTGCACAATTATATGATATTCGTACCACTCATTATCTTTCGCAAAATTTTCTTTCACATCATTTATGCCATACAAACTTCCCGTTTTACGCCAGTCGGTGTGCGTTTGGTTTACCTGAACTTCGTAGCCTTTTTCGGGCCAGCCTTTTGCCTGGTATGCCGTATGAATAAATATACCAGAGTTTGAGCCGGGCAGCGTTTTAGCTTTTAATTTAAACTCAAAATTTTTAAAGTCATGGTTGCCAACTTTTCCTTCGTAGAAAAGGTGGGTTCGTTCGCCTGCAACTTTAATTGTTCCGTCTTCGATAGAGAATGTGGCGGGGTGGTCTTCGTTTATTTTCCAGCCATCAAAAGATTTGCCATCAAAAAGCGAAACCCAGCCTTTTTCTTTTTTCTGCGAAAACGCCAAACTGACCGACAATAACAAACACAATAACAATGATAGTTTTTTCATGATTAAAATTGATTCTTAAGGTTGAATATTTGTTTAAAAACTCTAATTTACGATATTCATACAGGCTTACAAAATTGTATTTCAGCTAATTTTATCTCTCAAAACTATTTATTTACTTGGCAATTACCACTCTGTCTTAATATTTACTTAATTTTGCGAAAAAAACAGCATAATTTAGCGTAATGGGTCAAACTAACAACGTTTTTATACTTACCTTATCTATTATTGGTTTAGGGTTTTTTATAAAAAAATATAATTTCATTTCAGAAAAAGAGGGCAAAACCATCTCGAAGTTTTTGATGCACACCACATTTCCTGCTTTGATGATTTTCTCAACGGCTCGTATAAAACTCGATTCTTCGCTCCTACTACTCCCGTTATTTTGTATTGTTTTTTGTTCAATAATGATTGCAATTGCATGGATTTGGTTTGCTAAATATCCGAATGATTTGCGTGGCGTATTAACAATGGGGGCAGGCGGCCTAAATGTTGGTCTTTTTGGTTTTCCGCTCATCGAGGGACTTTTTGGAAAAGAAGCAATGGTATATGCGGTGATGTTTGATATAGGCAATACAATTATGACTTTTGGCGTGGTTTATCCAATTGGAAGTTATTTTTCTTCAAATCATAAAGGTTTACCTAAATTCGGCACTCTGATTAAGAAGATTTTTAGTTTACCACCCGTCTTAGGTTTATTTATTGGTTTGGTAATCAATGTTTCAAATATTGAAATGCCCACTTTGTTTTTTGATTTTTTAGGTACTCTGGCACAAGCCAATAAGGCATTGGTATTGCTCTTGATGGGTGTTTATTTGAGTTTTGAGCTAAATAAAAAACAAGTGATAGCAATCTCGAAGGTATTGATTATTCGCTATGCTGTAGGAATATTATTTGTGTTGGGTATCTACTTTAGTTTTTCGCACGATACACTATTATATGCAGTCTTGATTATATGCGTAATGCTTCCATCAGGTATGACAATTTTGCCTTTCGCTGACGAACTCAATTATGATACACGTATTCCGGGTACGCTGGTCAATATATCGCTACTAATTAGTTTTGTACTAATGTGGGGTTTAGTTTTGGGGCTGCGTTTGAATTGATTACTTCACCACAGGCCACTTCAACACAGCCGAGTTGATTGGTTCTAAGAATTCCCCTACTTATTCAAGGAGGGGTGTCCTGACGAAGTCAGACGGGGTGGTTCTTGGCATATAAATGCTAGAAAAATGTATTGTTGGAACAAACCACAAAAAATTAATTACCATCTTCGTCCTTATCATATTCGCTACCAGCCATTTTTGCGGGGTATGCTTTTGAGCCTTTGGCTGAATACCACAAAATTTTGTCTATGGTAAAGGCTCACGTTTTTGCAGTAAAACATAAGAACCAAAAAAATATACTTTTTTGGTCTAAATCCTAAATAAAAGCTTCGCCGTAAATTCTGATACTCTTTCAGTGGTCGAGGGCATTATTCAGGATTAATTCTTTTTGACTATACGCCAACGAATCGCATAGTAAATGAGGGTAACTACCAAACCTCGCTTGCACGCTCTTTTTGGTATAATCACTAACCATTCTAGCACTTGCCCAAAGATGTTCTTCGGACGAAAATTTACCCGAAAAAAGACAATTATCCATCAAAATATGCACGTGAGAGACTATGCTGATTTGGCTTGATTTTATCAAAAAAATACATAACGAAGCTATCCCATCGCCTTCTTTATATGTAATCTAAAAATTGGTCATAGGTGCTGAATGTTTATTAAAGTTACAAATAGTTAAAAACTTAGCCTACAAATTTCATAAAATCTCATTATATTTGGCTTATTCAAACTAAACCTAAACATGAAAATCTTCATCAAAACCCTGCTTGTTTCAATAATAAGCATTTCTGCCTTTGCCCAAACAATTAATATCAAAATCCTGCAACAACCCGTGGAGGTTTATAAAGATAAATGGGGAGTTTCGCATATTTATGCCCAAAATGAACATGATTTGTTTGTAACACAAGGCTATATGGCAGCCTCAGACCGACTTTTTCAACTAGAAATGTGGCGAAGACAAGCAACAGGTACAATGGCCGAACTTCTGGGCGAGCGTGAACTAAAGCGTGATATTGGCACAAGATTATTTAAGTTTAGGGGAAATCTAAATGCTGAACTGCAACATTATCATCCACGAAGCAAGCAAATCATTGAGGCTTTTGTGGCAGGAATAAATGCCTATATTACCGAAGCCCGACAAAAACCCGATGATCTACCTTTTGAATTTAAGTTACTCAAGACATTACCAGATTTTTGGACACCTGAAGTGGTTATTAGTCGCCATCAAGGGCTTTTGAGCAATATAGAAGATGAAATTAATAATGCTCGACTTGTAAAAATTTTAGGGGCAGATAAAATGCGTGAATTATCGTGGTTTCATCCAAAAACCTCAGATAACGAACCCAACCTAAAACTCGACAAAATTCTTGATAATGATGTGCTTTTTGAGCATATTTTAGAATATTATGAAGCATTTAGAGCTCCATTAAAATTTCCAAAACCTGACAATAAAGTGGGATTACTCGATGATTTTCAGGATTGGTACAAAGACGAAAAAGACAATGTTGGCTCGAATAACTGGATAGTTTCGGGCAAACTTACCGAAAGTGGCTACCCAATGTTGGCCAATGACCCGCATCGAGCTCAATCGACGCCTTCGTTGCGTTATTGGGTGCATTTAAACGCTCCTAATTGGAATGTCATTGGTGGAGGCGAACCAACTTTACCTGGAGTTTCGATTGGTCATAACGAATACGGTGCTTGGGGATTGACTATTTTTGAAACCGATAATGAAGACTTGTACGTTTACGAAACCAACCCTAAAAACCCTAATCAGTATAAATACAAGGGTATTTGGGAAACCATAAAAGTTATTTCGGATACAATTAAGGTCAAAGGGCAAGCCCCAAAAATAGTTCAGCTAAAATATACCCGGCACGGGCCAGTTGTTTTTGAAGATGCCAAAAAAAATCATTTGTATGCCGTTCGGGCGGGTTGGCAAGAAGTAGGCTGTGCTCCTTATTTAGCTAGTTTACGCATGAATCAAGCTCAAAGCTGGGAAGGATTTCGTAAAGCTTGTACGTTTAGCCGAATTCCAGGCGAAAATATGATTTGGGCAGATAAAAAAGGACATATCGGCTGGCAAGCGGTGGGCATTTCACCAATTCGTAAAAATTGGTCGGGCTTAGTTCCTGTTCCCGGCGATGGCCGTTTTGAATGGGGCGGTTATTTGCCCATCGAACTTTTGCCAAATAAGTTCGACCCAAGCGAAGGTTTTGTGGTTACGGCTAATAATAATCTGACTCCCAACAATTTTCCGAATAGAAATGCAATTGGTTGGCGTTGGGCAAATCCTGTGCGAGCCAATAGAATCGAAGAAGTGCTGAGTTCGGGCAAAAAGCATACCTTAGAAGAGTTTGCTTTGTTGCAAAGCGACTATGTTTCGCTCACGGCTCGTGTGTTAGCTCCGATGTTAAAAAGATTACCAATTGATGCACAATATCGCTATCTAAAATCAAAACTCGAAAACTGGGATAATTTTGAGCTGAGTCCAGAATCGACCAACGCTACGGTTTATGTTGAATGGGAAAGTTTATTGCAAAAGGCTGTTCATAAACTGGCAGTTCCCGAAAAAGCCCAAAAATACATGAAAACCATTCCGACCAAACGCATGACCGATTGGCTCGTAACTCCTCCGCCATTTTTAGGGGCAAATCCATTGGCAAGTCGAGATTCGTTACTAATTGCTTGTTTCAAACAAGCGGTTGAAAATATTGCCGCAAGATTGGGAAAAGATGAAAACCAATGGCAATACGGCCAAGCCAACAATAAGCATATTAAACTGACGCACGCACTTTCGGATTGGGTGACAGACCCAGCATTGAAGGCGAAAATTAATCTTGGCCCAATGCCTCGCGGTGGTTATGGCGAAACTGTCAATAACTCAAGCAATAACCTCAACCAAACGCACGGAGCATCATTTAAAATAATTGTTGATACTGAAAATTGGGACAGAACTTTGGGTATAAATAACCCTGGTCAATCAGGTGACCCACGCTCAGAGCATTATGGAGATTTATTTAACTTGTGGGGAACTGGCGGTTATTTTCCAGTATATTTCACGAAATCAAAAATTGTGGCCGTTTCAGAGAAAGTTATGGTTTTGAAGCCATAAAAATAAAAAGAGCCGTAAGCGAAAAATGTTTTATGGCTCTTTTTTTTTAACCCAATATTTCCTTCGCAACTCTTTCACCCGAGCGAATCGCTCCGTCGATGTAGCCATTCCAGACATCGGAGGTTTCTGTGCCTGCCCAATGAATATTTCCAACTGGCTCACGCAGTGCTTTTCCGAGTGATGTCCACGCTCCCGTCGGCATAAGGCCTGCATAACAACCACGAGTAAATTCCTCAGCAGCCCAACTATGGTCGATGTAAGCAATCGGATTTCGTGCTTTTTCACCGTAAAATTTAGCAAAAGAATTTAAAATCGACGCTTTTCGTTCTTCTTCCGATAGATTAGAAAATGCTTTTGCTTGATTTCCCAATACAAAACCCATCATTATTCCTTTGCTTCCATCTTTGGGCGAATTATCAAAAGTCACAGTTGTATAGCCTTCATTAGTAGCCGATAAGCCATTTAAGCCAGCTTCTCGCCAAAAAGGTTTGTCATAAATCGCATACGTTTTCCAAACGGTTCCCATTGGCATTCGTTGTGTAAGTTGCTCACGATTAGCAGGCAAAAGCGGAAAATAATTGATTCGACCAGCCAAAGTTGGCGGAAGTGCTACCACCACTTTTTTTGCCAAAAACTCAAAATCATCGCCTTTGACGTTTACAATATTGTTTTCTTGAGAAATACTCCTTACAACCGAATTAAATCCGATTTTATCTTTAAAAGTTTCGGCTAAACGCAAAGCAGGCTGCGAGGCTCCACCCAAAATCCGTTCTTCTTGGGCTCCATTTTTTACATTCATCAAAGTATCTAAATTTCGCCCCGATTTTGTGTAGAAAAGTGCATGAAGCATGGAAACCTCGTTGGGGTCAGCTGCCCAAATAGCTTCGGCAGCAAGCTTAAACATAATTTTAGCAGTCTTAAAATTCATCTGCTTATCCATCCATGTTGCCAACGTCATTGAGTCATAGTATTCCGCATTGGGCGACTCCCAAGGTTTTTCTAGGTCAATAGTTTTTGAGAGTTTATTCATTTGTTTGATTGCAAAATCTAAACTTAGCAACGAACCAATCGGTAGCGGAGGAATCAGTCCTTTGTAGCGTTTTACTTTACCATTAAAAAGCAAGGTGCTTTTTCCTTCATCATAAGTCGGAAAAGTCTGCACTCCAAATTCTTTTGCCAAAGCATAAATTTTATCTTGAGTAGGCCCAACCCAAGCTGCTCCTAAATCTAAATACGTGCCATCGTCGTAATATTTTGTATAAACTCGCCCTCCTACCCTATCACGAGCTTCAAGTAGTAAAACATCTTTTCTAGCTTTGAGTAGCTCACGGGTAGCGTTCAGACCAGCATAGCCTGCCCCAATGACAATGGCATCATAAATTTTCATATTTTTATTTTTTAGGTTTTTGGAGGATGCTGACTTTAATCAGAAATTTAGAAAAATAAATTCTGTTAAAACCTAAAACCTAACTCATAAAACCTATCCCGTTCTCAAAACCTTTTTAAAACCAATTCACTCACTGTTTGTCCAATCGAGAGTGAAGAAGTTGCCGCTGGCGATGGTGCATTACAAACATTGATAGCTTGCTGATTCTCGAAAATGGTAAAATCATCTAGCAATCCACCTTCACGGTCGCAAGCTTGAGCTCTCACACCTGCAGGGCCCGCCAGGAGGTCATCGGACTGAATTTCGGGAATTAATTCCTGCAAAGCCTTCGTAAATGCAGCTTTCGAGAACGAACGATACATTTCACCCAAACCAGTTTGCCAATATTTGGCTGCCACTTTTCTAAACCCTGGCCAAGCGAGCGTTTCAAATAGTTCGCCAAAATGAATATCCAATTTCTTATACCCTTCTCTACGGAAAGCCAAAACTGCATTTGGCCCCGCCTCCACGCCACCATGAATCATACGAGTAAAATGCACACCCAAGAATGGAAAGTTAGGGTCCGGTACAGGATAAATGAGGTTTTTTACGAGATATTGTCTTTCGGGCTTTATCTCAAAATATTCTCCTCTAAATGGCGTAATTCTGAGATTGTTGGAACGCTCATCGGTCATTTGTCCAACTTTATCGGAGTAAAGCCCAGCACAGTTGACGACCAATTTTGTTTCGTAAGTATTTTTGGAAGTTTTTATTACTGAAACGCCATTTTTTGTTACAATACTTTCTACTTTTTCATTGAATGCAATTTCTCCACCCAGTTTCTGAGTTTTAGCTAAATATTTTTTACAAACATCAGTATAATCAATGATACCAGTTTGAGGCACAAAAAATCCTTTTAAACCTTTTACATGCGGTTCGTATTCTTTGATTTGATCGGCATTCAACATCTTGAAGCCATCTAAGCCATTTTGTTTGCCACGCTCAAAAAGTCCGTCAAGAATCGAGATTTGTTCGGGTTTCGTAGCCACTACAATTTTTCCGCAGAGATCATATTTTATGTCTTCTTTTTGGCAAAAATCAAGAAGCATATCGTAGCCTTTGATACAATTAGTAGCTTTCAAACTACCTGGTTTGTAATAAAGTCCCGAGTGAATCACTCCACTATTATGACCGGTTTGGTGTTTGGCCACTACATCTTCTTTTTCGATGATGAGCAATTTCAAACTCGGATTTTGCTCTTTTATTCGCAAGGCAGTTGCCAAGCCAACTATTCCTCCACCGATTACCGTTACATCATAAATCATTTTAACTATCAATTATCAAATATCAATTATTAAGAAAAAAGATTGAAAATCTATTTCTACAATAACAAAATAAACTTGTTCATTTAAAAAGTACAATTTTTCTTGGCGTTTTGAATTACCAAACTTAAATTTGTACAAATTTAACAACAACATTTAGATATGAAAAAGTTTAGTGTTTTATTATTTGCAGTAGCAGCGGTTTCGTTGGCTTCATGTGATTATCAGAAAACCAATCGTATTGAGCAAAAAGACGTTCGTCAAGGTGATGAGTGGGTTTATGGTGTAAGTCCAGATTCAGCAGCACGTCAATTAAAAAATAAATATACAGCTAATCCTGAACTTGAAAAACGCACAAAGGCGATTCAAGAGAAAATGTTTGGTGCAGGAAAATCTAATGAAGGTGCATAATTACCTCCGATGATTTAGCTTAACAGTAGGCGGGTTACAGTTTATCATGGCATTTCCGTGCTACATATCCTGTAATATGCCTATTTTTATTTTTTTAATATCTCAATGATGCCCAAATATCATTAAAACGAAACATTAATAAATGAACATAGCACTTGTAACAGGATCGGCAGGTTTAATTGGTAGTGAATCAGTTGCCTTTTTTGCCGAAAAATTTGATTTGGTAATTGGTATCGACAATAACCTTCGTTCGTATTTTTTTGGAGCAGAGGCTTCTACCGATTGGAATCGTAAAAGTTTAGAAGAAAAATACAATAATTATCGACATTATTCAGCAGATATTCGTTCGGAAGAAGAAATCGGTAAAATATTTGAAGAATACGGTACTGATATTAAGCTCGTCGTGCATACTGCCGCACAACCAAGTCATGATTGGGCCGCTCGTGAACCCTTCACTGACTTTACGGTAAATGCCAATGGTACACTCGTAATGCTCGAATCGACTCGTAAATATTGCCCAGAGGCAGTGTTTATTTTTACATCGACCAATAAAGTTTATGGCGATACGCCTAACTATTTACCTTTGGTAGAATTGGAAACTCGTTGGGAAATCGACCAAAATCACCCATATTTTGTAAATGGTATCGACGAGTTGATGTCAATTGACCACTCAAAGCACTCAGTTTTTGGTGCATCGAAAGTTGCAGCTGATGTAATGGTACAAGAATATGGCAGGTATTTTGGCATGAAAACCGCAGTTTTCCGTGGTGGGTGCCTGACAGGACCAAACCACTCAGGAGCTCAATTACACGGTTTCTTGGCTTATTTAATGAAATGTGCCATTACTGGAAATCATTACACGATTTTTGGTTATAAAGGAAAACAAGTACGTGATAATATTCATAGCTGGGATTTAGTGAATATGTTCTGGCATTTTTACCAAAATCCTCGTGCGGGCGAAGTATATAACGCTGGGGGTGGACGTTTCTCTAACTGCTCAATGCAAGAAGGAATTGCCATTTGTGAGGAAATCACAGGCAATAAAATGAGCTTTAGCTATGCTGATGACAATCGCAGTGGCGACCATATCTGGTATATTTCTGACCTTACGAAGTTCAAAAATCACTATCCAGAATGGACTTGGAAATATGATTTAAAAACTACACTTACACAGATGTACGATAACATCAGTAAGCGTGTATAGTTGATTAGAAAAATATTGAGATTTAAAAAAGCCCAAATATTTGCACAATTAAGTGCTTTATTTGGGCTTTTTTTTGAATAAAAAACAAATAATGGATACAGATGATAGATTTTACGTATTTTTGTAAATAATATTAACACTTATTGAAATGAGTGCACCAACAGTTGAGTATCGATTGGATACCTTAGAAACGGTTTTGGCAGAATATATCATGCAACAAAACCGAAATCTTGCCCGACTTGAAAGAGAAATGTCAGAATTTAAAAATGAAATGTCGGATTTTAAAAACGAAATGTCGGATTTTAAAAACGAAATGTCGGATTTCAAAAATGAAATGATGGATTTCAAAAACGAAATGACGGATTTTAAAAATGAATCAAGAATTTCTCGAGATAAAACTACCGAAAACATTGATAATTATGTAAAAGAAGGGCGTGAGGCAAGAAAAGAAATGAACAAAAAATGGGGAGAGGTAACTAATAAGTTAGGTACTTTTGCTGAAGACTTTGTTGCTCCAAATATCCCAAGAATTGCAACTGATTTTTTTAAGTTTCCGAGTATTGATATTTTCAATCGCCGACAAGATAGACGAAATCCAAATGATGCATCGCAGGTATTTGAGTTTGATGTTTTTGCGGTATGTCACGCCGAAAAGAAAATTCTTTTGACTGATGTGAAATTTACCGTCAGAATGATTTATTTGGAAAGAGTACAGCAAACTGCTGAGAATTTCAGGCTTGCATTTCCAGAATATGCTGATTATCAATTAATTGTGGTCTTTGCGAGCATGGCTATTGCCCAAGACCAAGTAAAATATCTTACAAAGATGGGTGTTTATGCCCTTGCTTTAGGTAATGACAATATGGATTTATTAAATTTTGAAGACATCAATCAATGAAGCTAAGCGTTGTAATTCCCGCCTATAACGAAGAAGAAAGTATCTCAGAAACCCTCAGGAGTTTATATGCTACTTTAAAGAAATACGATATTCCGCACGAAATTTGGGTGACAAACGATAACTCTAAAGATAATACTTTAGGCGTTTTGCAGGATTTACAGAAAGAAATACCCACGCTGGTTTTCGAGACAAACAAAGGGCCAAATGGCTTTGGATACGCTGTTCGCTACGGTTTAGAGCGTTTTTCGGGCGATTGCGTGGCGGTTTTCATGGCCGATATGTCGGACGACCCCGAGGATTTGGTGAAATACTACAAAACCATGCTCGCCGATAACGTCGATGCCGTCTTTGGTAGCCGTTGGATAAAAGGCGGAAAAGTTATTGACTATCCTGCCGTTAAGAAAATCATTAATCGGGTCGCTAATTTTATTATAAAAATGGTGATTGGCATCAAATATAATGATACTACGAATGCCTTTAAACTTTACAAACGTGAAACAATGGAAGGCTTGAAACCTTTCCTTTCTCCTCACTTTAACTTGACGGTTGAACTTCCGCTAAAAACCATCGTTCGTGGATATTCTTACAGCGTAGTACCCAATAGCTGGACGAACAGAAAATACGGAGAATCGAAACTTAAAATCAAAGAAATGGGTAGCCGATATTTCTTTATTTTAGTGTATTGTTTTGTAGAAAAATTCTTCTCGAGAGGAGATTATATGAAGAAATAGAAAGTTTACAAGTATCGCACGACTAAAATAAAAAGGTCATGCTTGGCTATTATTCCACACTTTTTTGACTGTCGAGGCATAACCAAAAAATCTAATGCAGGACCAAAAATGCTTATCGAAAATACTTTTCTATCTTATTTTTTCGATTCCTTTTCTTATTTTTATACAAATACTCTGGTCGTATGCTTTGAATGTGCCCTTCGAAGATGAACATGGCATTTTGCGAAATCTCTACGATATTGACATAAAGACTGACTTAAAGGAACAATTTAAAATCTTAATTGCACCTTGCAACGAACATTCAATTATTATTTCAAAAATATTTTTTGGCTTACACATTTGGCTTTTAAAAAGTATCAACTTTAAAAACCTGATGTTTGTTGGTAACCTTATCTTCTGCTCTATTTTTATTTTCTTTTTCAGATTACTTAAACAACACAAAATTTCTATTTGGGTCTTATTACCAATTCCGTACATTTTGCTTTCAGCACACATTTATGAAAATAGCCTTTGGGCAATGTGTGCATTTGAAAACAATGATGTCGTTGTTTTTCTGTGCTGGGCCATTTTCTTTATTTTCAGTATCACACCGAGCAAAACTAAATTTTATATTGGTCTATTTTTATTGGGTTGTGCCTTGATTTGCAATGGCAATGGAATTTTGTCTTTTGTGGTTGTTGGTTTCGGACTTATTTATCAACGACGCTGGCAAGAATTAATCATTGTTCTAGCTACATTATTGATAATGAAGTTTGTCTTTTTGTCGGGTAGCCAATACAAAACCCCGAATTCAATAATGACAACAATTTCAAGTTTTAGTGTTTTGGTTGGCGGTTTTATAAAAACAAGTTCACTCAATTTTATTATAAAACTGATTGGACTTGGAGTGATATTGACTATTAGTGGTGCAGTTCTCATGTATGTTTTTAAGAGAAAAAAAGATTTTTTTGAGCTAAACGTAGTCCTTCTTTCATTATTTTGTCTCGGAACACTGCTTGCAGTTGCCCTCTTCCGAGATGTCGTAAGTTCCGATTTTCCTGACCGCTACCGACTTTATCCTCAATTATTACTAATATGTATTTACTTACTGATAATCAAACAATTACCACAATATTTCAATCGTATTGTAGTGTTTTCTAGTATTTTTGGCATATTTTACTTTGTATATTCATACTATATTTCGTTTCCAAATATTCTGCAAGGCTACCAAAAAAGGCTTTTATCATCGGTTAATATGGCTCACAATGGCTCATCTTTAAATGGTTCTTATTATCGATTATTTTTTGACCAAACCATAAATTTTTATCAGAAAACGGGTAATTACAATTTCGAGCAACCTATTTTCGACATAAAAAATGCCATAATTAGCACAGACAGCATCAATCTTAAGACCGAAGAAACAAAGCAGGGCTTTATCTTATATTTTAAAAATATTGATGCCCAAAAAGTAAATAAAGAGCATGGTTATTACATAAGTTTAAAAACAATTGATAATAAATTTTATTTCTTACCGCTCTATCACACCCGTAATTCGTTGAGGCAAATACTTTCAAGTAAGCAATACTTAAGCAATGAATTCTTTGGAATGATTACTCATGCCGAAATTCCTGCTGACACCTACCAAATAGGTCTCATTTCAACTTTAGATGCTTCTGTGAAATATTTCAAGACCGACATAATCGTAAGCACTCACAAAGTTGGTTATCAGCAATAATTAAAAAGGAGAGATTGACAATAATAAGTTTGGTAGATAAAAGTTTTAAGATAATATGATAAAACGATTTTTAAATTGGCCAATCTATAGTTCATGGCTAGTTATAAGCTATTTAGTATTGCTGATAGTTTTACTTTTTCCTTATTATCAGATTTCTAACATACCAACTACGGGCATTGATAATTCTTGGCGAATTGCCTTAGAAATGGCTTACCAAAAAGGTTTGATTTTTGGGAAAGATATAATTTATACTTATGGCCCACTTGGCAGACTCACCCAAAGAATTTCTATCGAAACCAGTAATTTTCAATTCTTCCTTTTTGATATTTTCTGCTTCGGAAATGTAGTATTTTTTCTTTACTACTTATTGCCAAAGCCTCTTAAACTTTATCATTTACTTGTACATTTTGGGCTTTTCTTGCTTTTATCTTCCATTTATGGCGAGTGGCAGAGCTTTTTACTTTTTTTCGTTAGTATTTTTTCGGGGCTTTTATTTCTGAAAAAACAAAATCAATGGTTTCTTGTCCATGCGATTGCGATGGGTATAATCAATTTTTACATCAAAGCAAATTATGGCGTTATCGCTCTCGGATTTGTCTTTATTCTATTGTGTTATGCCTTTTTCTCGAAACGATTATCGCTTCAAAACTTACTTTTATATTTCTTCGGAAGTATGTTTTTTTTGATTTTATTGGCTTTTTTATTAAAAACAGACCTCATAGCTTACTTTTTTTCCAGTATCGAAATCATTAAGGGATATAACGAATCTCAGTCTTTTTTTCCTACCGATAGACTTCGAGCAGTGGCAGCTTCATATAGTATTTTTGTGTTATTTATATTTATTTTTGTGGCGTTTATCTTGCAAAAACTGCTAAAAAAAGATTTTTCTATACCTTCTCTTGATTCTTTTTTTGTGTTGGGTTGCGTGGGCGTTTGCTCGTTTGTACTTATAAAATATGCTTTTGTGCGAGCTGACGACGGCCATTTAATGTCCTTTGTTCGCAGTGCAAGTTTGCCTTTTTTACTTTTATGCAGTTTTGCAACTGAAAAATGGCTTAAAGTAGGCGGTTGGCTCTTAATTTCGCTCAATTTGATAAGTTATCTTGTTTTCTATCAGTCAATTTATGGACAATTATCAATTTCCATAATTGATAATTTGCGAACAAAAAGCTACATTTTGCCCGAATATTTTAAGGATATTTCAAAAAAATATACGCCTCACTACAATTTTTCTTACCCGAAAGAGGTCTTAGATATAATTGGAAACAAAACCGTTGATTTAGTACCCAACGAAACCTCGGAAATATACCTAAACA